>Ga0189289_10429_pt1 | contig 15268 bp, 12 predicted proteins | sample UW106minimetaG_FD_130313 | JGI IMG/M metagenome (GOLD analysis project Ga0189289, IMG submission 130313) | Marine microbial communities from the Costa Rica Dome - UW106 mini metaG | ecosystem: Environmental > Aquatic > Marine > Oceanic > Photic zone | place: Costa Rica: the Eastern Pacific...
AGACAAAATAAATACAGCACTTACGATTGTGAGAGAAATATCATATAATATACGTCTTATGATAAAAAATTGTAAAATGCAATAAAAACCTCACAACATAAATCGTAAGATTCACTTATAAAGCAACTTAACACTTTACTAAACTCACGTTAAAATGCTTTAATTTTAGATTGTTTTTTGTATTTTTATTTAAAACCAGCTATTATGATTATTAAAACCACAAGAAAATTTCACAAACTTTTTTTTATTCTTTTTTTAGTATCGAGTTTATCTATGAGCGCTCAAGAAGACTCAGATATATTAGATGCCTATGAGGACTATATTGAGGCAGCGCGCGAAGTAGTTTATGTGCACCTTAATAAATCAACTTATATTAAAGGAGAATCTATTGGTTTTACGGCCTATGTGATGGATAAAAAAGACAAAAAACCTTCTCAACTTACAACAAACTTATACGTTAGTATTGAAGATGAAAAGAACAATATTGTAAAGAAAAAACTAATTCGTGTAGATGATGGTGTTGCCTCAAATTCTTTTGAAATTGATTCACTATTTACTTCAGGCTTTTATAAAGTTAACGCCTACACGAACTGGATGTTGAATTTTAATGAGCAAAATCACTATGTAGAATCTATTAGGATTATTAATCCTGAAATAGATGAGTATACCGAAAATGAGTTAGTAAATAATGATCTGGATGCTCAATTTTTACCTGAAAGTGGTCATTTGCTAAATGGTGTCATAAATAACATTGGTGTTGTAATTAAAGATCATTATGGATTTGGTATTCCAAATGCTAAAGGGGAAATCTTAGGAAATGACAATCAGGTCCTCTCTACCTTTGCAACTAACGAATTTGGTATTGGTAAGTTTCAGTTTCTTCCTAACTCAACCAATACGTACAAGGTTAAAATAAGTAATGCTAATAAAAACTTCTTATTTGATTTAAATCAAACCATAGAACGTCGAGGTATTATTATGACCTTGAAACGCTTAAAGTCAAAGGTATTCGTTTCTTTAATCACTAATAATGAAACCTTAGAAAGCATTAAAAATGACAGATATACACTCATGGCGCACAATGGGGACAATTACGATATCATGGATATTTATTTCACTGATAATACGGTTGTGACTAAAGCTATTGATTTAGAAAATACAGCAACAGGTGTTAACATCTTAACTCTATTTAATAATGAAGATAAACCAATTGCTGAGCGCTTATTTTTTAATTATAATGGTATCGAGATGTATAAATCTAGCACTATTTCAGCCTCTAAAAAAAGAGATACTGTAACCATAGATCTCGGATTTAAAGGTATCGATACGGAGTATATTAATTCATTAAGTATCTCAGTATTGCCTGAGGACACGAAATCGTATAACCGACACAACAATATAGTATCTTACACGTATTTGCAGCCGTATTTAAGAGGTACTATTGAAAGCGCAAAATACTATTTTACAGATGTTGACGCTAAAAAGGAATATGAGCTCGATAATTTATTGTTAACACAAGGTTGGAGCAGTTATAATTGGAATGCCATTTTCCAAAATGCACCGAATCAAACACACACCTTTGAACAAGGCATAAGATTAAAAGCTAACTTAACAAGTAAGCTCAGTGAAAATGATAACAACTCATTTTTATTACATGCAGTAGCTAATGAAGAACCAAGAATTTTTGACCTTTCACAGGGCGAAAACAGCTTTCTTATTGATAATCTTTTCCCGATTGGATCGGATAAAATTTATATGTCTAGAATGACTAAGGTGAATGGTCTTTTACCAGCATCATTATATTTCCAAAGTTTCCCAAGCGCCGTTCCTGCTTTAACTGTAGACTCAAGAGCATTAAACCCTAAGCATGATTATCAAATTGAAGCAAATCTCAAATCGAACGTTTTTAAAGAATTTAATTTTGATAAAGTACAAGCCTTAGACGAAGTTGTTATTCAAAGTGAAATAGAGCGCAAACGCACACAAATACGAAAACTCGAAGAGCATAAATTTGGTAAAGTATCCGTTATCGATGAAGAAGAACGGTTGCTGTTTAATACCTTGGGTGAGTTTTTACAGTCCAAAAACTTTTTTGTAATTGACAAACGAGGTGAATTTTACGTTAGTGATCGATCTGGGATAACAGTAACTCCAAACAGTCCAGCAACACAACCTGCATTTTTCCTTGATGGAATGTACATCGCAGACCCTCAAATATTCTATCAATATTCTCTAACTAATGTTGGTTACATTGAAATCAATAGACTAGGTATTGGACAAGGTGCTCGAGGTGCAAGTGGAGTCATTAAAATTTATTCGAGCACTAAGGGTTCAAAAAGTACAAATAACCAAGACACCGTTCAAGATTTTACATTGCCGCTATCTTTTAGTGCAGAGAAAAAGTTCTACGTACCCAAGTATCAATCGTATTACAGTGATTTTTATAAAGGCTATGGTGTTGTAGGTTGGGAACCTAAAATAAAAGTTGATGAAAATGGTTATGCCAGCTTCAAAATTGTAAAACCAAGAGGTACAATTAAGTTATTTATTGAAGGTATTGTAAACGATGGTGCATTTATTTTTGAAGAGAAGTCTATTAAATTAAATTAGGGCGTGTTGCAAAGAGAATTATAGTCTGGCATAATAATTGTCATTATTCTTACAGGCTATAAATTATTATTCTCTAAAACCATCACGTTATGAAGAACTCTATTCATTACCGCTTTTCACGGTTATTTTTTCTCTTTACATTTTTGGGTTGTTGTTCTGTGTTCGCACAGGAGGACAACCCAAAAAATATTGTAGAACAATATCAAAATTATGCAGAAGACGCTCGTGAGGTTGTTTACATGCATCTCAACAAATCAGCTTATATCAAAGGTGAAACCATTGGGTTTACGGCTTATGTCTTAGACAAAAAAGACAAGAAACCATCAAAGGTTACTACAAATCTTTATGTAAGTATTGAAGATGAAAACAAAAATATTATCAAAGAAAAACTGATAAAAGTAGAAGATGGTATTTCCTCTAATACCATAGCAGTTGATAAGGCATTTGGTTCTGGATTCTATACCATTAAAGCATATACCAATTGGATGCGAAACTTTAATGAGCAAAACTACTTTGTAGAATCTATTAAAATTATTGACCCTAAAGAAGAAAAGTCCATACTAACAGAAACTGTTAAGAATGCAATTGATGCCCAATTTTTACCAGAAGGTGGTCACTTACTCAACGGAGTGGTTAACAATGTTGGGGTTGTTTTAAAAGATTATAAAGGGTATGGTGTGCCATCTGTAAAAGGAAAGGTGAACGACCAAAACAACACCTTAATTACGGAGTTTGAAGTCAACGACCTTGGTATTGGTAAATTTCCATTATTAGCAGAAACAGGAAGCTCTTACACGGTTAGTTTTACCTATTTAAATAAAGACTACAGTTTTAATGTTAAGGCACCTGTAGAGCCTATTGGAGTAACATTGTCTTTAGTAAAACACAGAAATAAGGCCATAGTAGCTCTGATGACTAATGAAGAAAGTCTAAATCTCATTAAAGGTAAACCTTATCAAATGACCATTCATAATGGTGATAATATCGACGTTACCGAAGTTGTTTTTAATGATGAGCTTACCATTATGAAAGCTTTTGAATTAAACAATGTAGCACCAGGAGTTAATATTTTAACCTTATTTAATGATAAGAACGAACCTGTTATTGAGCGTTTATTCTTCAATTACAATGGTATTGATATTATTAGTTCAGATAAATTATCTGCTACTAAAGTCAATGACTCTATTAGCATGAAGCTTAATTTCAAACAAATTGATCCTTCTGTTGCCAATAATATCAGTGTCTCTGTTTTACCTCAAGAAACAGAATCATATAGCAGACATCATAATATTTTATCCTATACATACCTGCAACCCTATGTAAATGGTGTTATTGAAAACGCTAAATATTACTTCACTGATATTACTGCAAAAAAGAAAGTTGAATTAGATAACTTGTTAGTAACACAAGGTTGGAGTAGTTATGATTGGAATACCATTTTTAACGAATCTGTATTGCGATATCCTTTTGAGCAAGGCATTACACTAAGAGCAAATATTAATGCTGAAACAAAAGCAGTGAGAGACACTTATATGGTACATGCTGTTAATGATCAAGACGCACAGTTTTTTGATGTAGATAATTCGGATGCTGATAATAGTTTTGTTGTTGAAAATGTTTTTGTTAACGAAGAGGATAAGGTGCATTTATCTAAACTGAATAGAAAAAATGAGCTAGAACCAGCAAGGCTATATTTACAGTCATTTCCAAATAAAGTACCGTCATTTCAAACTAATGATAACTTTATAAAACCTAAATGGGATTATAACACCTTTGCAGGTTTAAAAAATGTTGCTGGATCTTTTGTTAACATGAACAAGACAGAAGAATTAGATGAAGTTCTAATTACTTCTAAAGCTAGTAGAAAAGAGTTAAAAACAAGAGAACTTAGTAAAGGACGTACTGGAAGAATCCATGTTGTAGATGAAGATGATGTAATTCAATTTCAAACATTGGCAGATTTCTTAGTGTTTAGAGCGGCAATGACAAAAAGAACCGTTAATGGTACTACAACAATACAGACGTTTTCTGGTGGTGTACCATTAATTTTTGTAGATGACATGCGCGTTTTGGATAGAAATATAGTTGACAATTTACCTCTTGTTTACGTGGATTATGTAGAAGTTAACAGACGCGATATTAGTAGAACATCCAACAGCTCTGGTGGTATTATTAAAATCTACACAGATTTTAAAAATAGACCAAGTAATAATGTAAAAAGAACTCAAGACTATAAGTTACCGTTAGCCTTTAGTGCAAAGAAAAAATTCTATGTGCCAAATTACGGATATTATGATGACGATTTCTTTAAAGGTTACGGCACTATTGATTGGAAACCCGAACTATCGGTAGATAATATTGGAAATGTTACAGTGAAAATAAAGCAGCCTCAGATACCAGTGACCTTATTTATAGAAGGGATTGCAAATGATGGCTCGTTTATTTTTGAAGAAAAAGCGATATCATTAAATTAGACAAAAAATTGTCTAGTTAATGCTAAAAATAGCGTTTCACCCTATTTACAAACATCCACTTCCAGAAGGTCATCGTTTCCCGATGGAGAAATATGAATTATTGCCACAGCAATTACTTTACGAAGGAACTTGCAGTGGCAATAACTTTTTTGAGCCTACCAAACCCAATGATAAATACATCCTTGCAGTCCATGAACCTGAGTATTACTATGATCTGGTAAATATTACCTTAGATCAGCGCGCTGCTCGAAAAATTGGGTTTCCGCTTAGTGAAGTTCTTGTAGAGCGCGAAGTGATTATTGCAGATGGTACTATTAAGGCGTCTGAATATGCTTTACAAAATGGAATAGCCATGAATATTGCTGGTGGTACACATCACGCTTATACCAATCGTGGTGAAGCCTTTTGTTTATTAAACGATCAAGCTATTGGTGCGCGCTACCTGCAACATCATGGCAAAATTTCTAAAGTATTGATTGTTGACTTGGATGTACATCAAGGTAATGGCACAGCTGAAATTTTTCAGAAAGACAATTCTGTTTTCACCTTTTCTATGCATGGTAAAAGTAATTATCCATTTAAAAAAGAGCAAAGTGACTTAGATATTGCTTTAGAGAATAATACAGATGATGAAACTTATCTTAATATCTTAAAGAGAACTTTACCTCGACTTATTGATGAACAAGAGCCTGATTTTATTTACTACTTATGTGGAGTTGACGTTGTGGCTTCAGATAAATTGGGGAAATTAGGAATGACTCTAGAAGGTTGTAAAGAACGTGACCGTTTTGTACTGCAAACTTGTAAAGATCAACAAATCCCTGTAATGTGTAGTATGGGAGGAGGCTATTCGCCAGACATAAAAGTAATTGTAGATGCCCACGCCAATACCTTTAGATTAGCTCAAGAAATTTTCTTCTAAGGAACCTAGAAATTAACCCTAAAAACGACATTAGGAGTTATGCCTAAAGATCGTTGTTGGATTTCTGTAACTTCATCGTTACTAATGCGGTAAAAACTATTGATTATATTTTCTCGATCGAGAACATTCCATATAGACAACCCTAAATTAGCTTTAGTTTTAGCACTTAGTTTTAAATCATATAAGGCAGAAAGGTCGACTCTTAAATAGCTCTTTAGTTCGGAGGTATTTGTGCTTTCATAATTAATCTCACCATTCAATATAGCATTATTGATAACCGGTTGTGTTGTTGGTCGTCCGGAGTTCCAATTTAATCCAGCCGATAATTTTAATCGATTCGATGAATAATTTGTACCTACGGTAACTGCATGTCTGATATTGAAATTACTCGGAAATGTATTTTCTGCAAGGTCCTTAAACTCGTATTCACTATCCATAAACGAATAGCTTAACCAAGAATTAAATCTATCAAGACGTTTTCTAATTAAAACATCAATTCCCTTTACCTCATTTGAACCGCTAGTTCTTACAAACTCATATTGATTTTGAAAACCTTGGCTTTGTGTGGTAATACCTTGCACTTTTTTAAAGTACATTTCAGCGCTAAACAACCATCCACTCTTATCATAAGACACACCCAAAGACACTTGTCTGCTCTTAATTACTGGGATATCTCTATCATTAGAGAGTTGCCATCTTCGTTTTTCTATTCCCAAAAAATCGTTCTGAAAATTAATAATCTGTGATGCATTTTGATGTTTAAATTCGCCCAAAACCTCAACAGAAAAATGATCTAGAAATTTATGAGATAGACTAAATCGTGGTTCTAACAAACGCTTGCCAAACTTCTCGATATAGTTATACCTTAAACCAGAAGTGATATTGGTGTTCTTATCTTTTGATTTATAATACAATTGCGAAAAAACACCATGCGTTCTAACTACTTCAGAAATTAGCAATTTAAAGCGTGGTACATCTACATCATCCAGATTCGTTATTTCAGTTTCAACAAAATGATATCCTGAAAGTAAGTTAAAGTGCTCATTAATCTTATAGTCTACTTTTAGCTTTAAACTTGTTTCCGATACTTTATTCTCTTGCAAGAATCGCTGAGAATCTAAGAGATTTGCATTTATAGATTTTAACTTGTAGTCTGTTTCATAGCCTTCGAACGTTGTTAGCCATTTATCATTCCAAATACGACTGTAGGCTACAGATCCAGCAATACTATTTTGGCTAAGACTACTCTCTCTTGAATCTTCAACACTATCAATTGTAGCGTTTTCATTAAACACCAATTCGTTGGTTACATTGATGAAATTAACGCGCAATTCTTCCTTATCGTTTATTCTATAAATCCAACGCAAGGACATATCATAAAAATCAAAGGCCTTATCAGAATTAATAATACTCGTAGCATTATTTTCGACTTCTGTATCTTGGGAGATACGTTCAAAAAAGTTATTGTAGGTTGGTGTTTCAGTAAAGTCACTTATAGATTTTCGAGCCGCAATTTGTAGTGAGGAATCACCTAACGGAACATCTACAAAACCATTAGCATCGATAAAATTTACACCAATATTTCCTTTAAATGCCTTGGTAACTTCCCTATCGGATTGCATGGAAATTATTCCTGAAACACCATCTGTAAATTCTGTACCAGATCCATTTTTTGTTAAGGAAACACGTTGGGTTATTTGAGGGTTAAACATCGATATAAGCCCAAAGAAATGTCCTGATTGGTACATTTTAATATCGTCCCATAAAATTAAATTCTGGTCATGCGAACCTCCTCTAATATTAATATTAGACACCGTTTCATTAATACTTTGTATTCCTGGAAATGCTTGCACAGCTTGAAGTACGTCGGTATCTACTAAACCTGGTAAAATATCAAAATCTGAAATATCTATTTCAAAGGAACCATTACTAAGTTTATTAATACCTTTTACGATATAACCCGAAACCATAACTTCAGAAAGCTCTTGTAAGGTAAATGGTGTTGGATTAGCCAGAACCAAAATGGTATTATCTGCTATAATTTGAAATGAGAAATTAGTAACTGATTCTAAATAAACTAATGTACCCTCAAGGGATAATGCATCATCGGGAGAAATGATCTTAATCTCAGATACTAAATCTTCTGCATAATTAAATTGCACCTTAAATCGCTCTTCCAAAATGCTAAATACAGCCGACAGGGACTGCTGATCCTCAGTGGTTTGAGAATAAACAAAAAAATTGAAAATGAAGCTTAAAAACAGTAATATAATGTACCGTCTAATCTTTATTGCCATGAATTAGTACTTGGTTGGATGAACTAATCTCAAATTTTAAATTCATTGGTTGCGTAATAGCAGAAAGGGCATTTTCTAAATTATCGTGTGAAAATCCACCAGTAAATAGTCGTTCTGAATCGGTAGTCTTAACACTCACCTTAACATTGTATTGACGTTCTAATTCAGAAATAACCTCGCCTAATGGAACGGCTTTAAATCGACTTCTTTGGTCTAACCATTGAGGCGCTATATCTGTAGATTTAGCTTCAGAAAACGAATTATTTAAAATACGATAGGTATTGCCAGCCTTTAATTGACGCGTTATGGTATCCGAAACTACTCTAACAATTCCTTCATAACAAATCACCTCAAAATATTTATCTCGACTTTTAACATTGAATTCTGTTCCAACAACGGTTACCGTGCCATTATCAGTTATCACATCGAAGGTCGTACCTTTTGCAACCTTAAAGTAAGCCTCACCTACTAAATTTAATTTTCGTGCGTCCTGCCAACTTTCTTCATTATAAAAAATCTTAGAGTCAGCATTTAAAGTTACAGAAGACAAATCTGGAAGCTCAATTGTTGTTGTCTCTGCGTACAATGTTTGCTTTTCTATCAAACCATCATTCATAAACCAAGTGAAGTATACAGCTAAAGCAATAACCACAACACTGGCAATTCTCAGAAGCGGTTTAAACCACTGTATAGAACGTACTTGTAATCTATTTTGATAGGTCTGCTTAAAGCTTTCAAAATCTTTAACCTTGGAAAACTCAGATGCTTTAAAGTGCAGGGCTTTTTCAATAATATTTTTATTAATGGCATAATCTTCGCGCTTACTAAATGCCACCATTTCGGCATCTGAAAGTTCATTATTTAACCATTTTTTTAATAAATCGTCCTCAGCCATAAATTATCTCATTAATTATATAACAACCTAAAACTAAATTCTCCTGATTATTTTATTTTAAAATTTTCAAGCTCTGTTTTTAGGATATTAAAAGCAGTATAAATTCGATACTCTACCACCTTTTGAGTTACTCCTAACATGTCTGCAATTTCACTGTGCTTCTTACCTTCTACTTTACTTAACAAAAATGCAACACGCTGCTCTTCTTTTAATTTTGATAAAACTGTATTGTACTTTTCTAAATATTGCTCTTGTTCTAATACAAACTCAGGAGTTTCATTTGTATAATGCTTTGGTTTTAGTTTTTGATGTTTTAAAACCACTTTTTGATGCTTAATTTCGTTCAGCATCATATTATTTGCAACGGTAAATAAAAATGATTTTGCCTTTGCAAAGGTTACCTGTTTACAATTATCCCACAACTTAATAAATGCATCTTGTACCTTATCTCTTGGATTATATTGCGCTCCGTACTTGTAATACAAAAAATCATGAACATCATTTGAGTACTTATTATAAACACGCTCAAATGCTGCCTCTTTGCAAATATTATCGGATAAGTCTTTAGGCAAGATTAATTAGTTTGTATAAAGGTATTGAAATAATTTTTTTAAAATAGTTCAGTAGTTTTTAAATGTTAGTTGTTGTATATTAAATGGCATGATAAATAAGCCGTTATGAATTTAAAAACACTAACATTTCTATTTGTATTTTTATTGATCTTTTGTTCGTGTAGAAAGGAAGAGACAGTATTAATTCAAACTCCTGAAGATCAAATATTAGAATCTAATTCTATTGTTTCTGATCTCATAGAACGAACTACAGCTAATGATGGATCTATTGATAATATTGTGGACAGAGCAAATTGTTTTGATATTGCTTTCCCTTATTCAGTAAGTGCTAATGGTGAAACTATCATTATAAATTCGAAAGAAGATTATGCTGTGATTGAATGTGTTTTTGATGCTTCAGATGCTGACATTGACACCTTAAACATAACCTTCCCGATTGATATTATCTTCGAAGATTTTTCGGTAACAACTGTTAGCAGTTTAGAAGAACTCAATAGTTTTTCTAGCAATTGTAATGGTGAAAATGAGGAAGATAATGACATTGAGTGTGTCGATTTTAATTATCCGTTATCAGCCTCAACATTTAACCCAAATAATGAACTTCTAAATACAACAACACTGGTAAATGATGCACAACTATTTTCATTTGTTCGAGCTATTGATGAGACTACCATAGTAACCATGGATTTCCCACTCATAGTAACCTTATCAGACGGGTCCCAATCAAGCATATCAAATTTTCCGATGCTCGAATCAACAATAACTGCAGCGATTAATATCTGTGATGAAGATGACGATTACGATTATAGCGATGATGATTGTAACCAGTGCACAACGGCCGCTGTAGAGGATCTTTTAACGAGCTGTTCCGATTGGAATGTTAATCGATTAAAGCGAAATTCCACAGATTATGATTATAATTATGAAGGCTACAATTTTAATTTTTTCACTGATGGTAGCATGTCTGTATTTTGGAATACTACAACAGTTTTGGGAACATGGACTGCCTCAGGATCTGCCAATAATTTAGAAATAATAATAGATGTCCCAGCACTACCACTGTGCAATAATAATTGGATTTTACAAGAAGTCAAGACTTGTAGTAATGCTACAGAAATCAATCTGATTGTAGGAAATGATGATCGCCTACAATACAGAAATAGCTGTAATTAAAAACATTGAAAATGCGTAAAGGGATTGTAATATTTGGACTTTTGATAATTGCTGCGGTAATAGGTTACAATTACATTTATCAAGATCATAGAGATATTGAAAGTGAAGCTGCTGAATTTTCAATGCCTTCCTCGAAAATAGCACTTCAGTTTTCTGAAAATGCAACTACAGCTGAACAAAAATATTTGAATAAAACAATTGAAGTTTCAGGAAGGGTAACAGAAATTTCAAGCAATGAGCTTACTATTGATGATAGTGTATTTTGTCAATTTAGAGTGGCATTACCAACCAGCAAAAGCAAAAATTCTGCTATTAAAATAAAAGGCCGTGTTATTGGTTACGATGATCTATTAGAACAAGTGAAGCTAGACCAATGCACCATAATAAATTAAATCTTAAAAGATCTAGATAACAAACTAAGACACCTATTGATTAAATCAATTAAATAGACAAATGAAACATTACTTAACATTACTGTTATTTTTAATAAGCATCTCTGTGATTGCTCAAGATGACCTATTAGACGAAATAGATACTAATGATCTCGGAAATAATTATGCCACCGCAGCATTTAAAGGTCTTAAGGTCGTAAATTTTGAATCAACTAAACTCGTCGCAAAAAAAGAACTCATACTTATTATAGCACACAGATTTGGAAGCATAGAAAATGGGTTTGATAGCTTTTTTGGGCTGGATGATGCAGTCACCCTAATTAATTTTGTTTATGGAATTAGTGACAGTTTTAACGTTGGGGTGTCTAGAAGTTCATTTCAAAAAATATATGAAGCTTCGGCCAAATATAGATTAGTAAGACAGAAAGAAAGTGGATTTCCCTTCACTATTGTAGGTTATAATTCTGTAATGATAAATAGTTCATTAGAAGAAGGCAACCTCCCTAAACTAGAGTTTTCGGACCGGCTTAGCTATACATTTCAATTATTAATATCTAGAAAAGTAAATTCAAATTTTTCATTAGAAATTGCACCTACATTCTTTCATGATAATTTTGTGTTTTTTGATAATCAACACAACTCTCAATATGCTATTGGCTTAGGTGGAAGACACAAATTAAGTAAGCGCTGGTCTATCAATGTTGATTATGGCTGGCATCTTAATCGAGCAGATAATTCTCCATTTAAAAACCCTTTATCTATTGGTTTTGATTTAGAAACCGGAGGCCATGTATTTCAAATGCATTTTACAAATGCTCAAGCCATGAACACAAATGGCTTTTTAGGTCAAGCAACTGGAGATTGGGGAGATGGTGACATCTACTTTGGGTTTAACTTAAGTCGAGTGTTTTAAAAATTATTACTATGCGATCAAAATCTTTAATACTTATACTAATTATAGCATTATTTTCTGGTTGTTCTTACAATAGTGAAGACGATTTAACAGAACAGGTGATTATAGATAATTTTGTGACTTACGAAACAAACATTAAACCAATTATAGATAATAATTGTATTGTTTGCCACAACAACCCACCAGTAAATGGAGCACCTATGTCATTAACAACTTTTAGTAATGTTGTTGAGGCCGTTGAAAACAGAAACTTAATCGGTCGTATCTCTGCTACTGATGGTTCTGTTATGCCTGCTGGAGGGCCAAGATTACCACAAAGTTTAATTGACCTTGTTATTCAATGGGTAGAAGAAGGTTTAATGGAAAACTAAATATATTAATATGAAAAAATTATCATTTATAGCACTACTTTTCCTAAATTTAAGTGTATTAGGACAAAGTAAATATCTTACTAAAACCGGTTCTATCGATTTTGAAGCCTCAGTACCTTCTTTTGAAGAAGTTGCAGCAAAAAATAATGCCGTTACTGCCATATTAAATACTGAAAATGGTGAATTTGCAGCCTTAGCTTTAGTTAAAGCATTTCGCTTTAAAAACGCCTTAATGGAAGAACACTTTAACGAAAACTATGCCGAATCCGACAAGTACCCAAAAGCTACCTTTAGAGGAAATATAAATAACTTCAATTTTGACGGTCTGGGCACTTCACAGATTTTAGCCTCTGTAAATGGATCATTAACTTTTCATGGAGTAACAAAAGATTTAGAAGACATATTATTAACAACAAAACTTGTTGATGGTAAAATTATTTTATCAGGAAGCTTCAAAATAATGGTGTCAGATTTTGAAATTAAGATTCCTAAGATTGTTGCAAATAAACTATCTAATGAAGTTGAGGTAGATTTTAATTTTGAACTAGTGAAGAAGTAATTTATTGCTACAAGCTAATTTTAGAACTGATGATGTTTTAAATTGAAGAAAAAATTCCAAAATAGAAAAACAAAACATAAAGAGTCATTATTACATATATTTGTTTTGAGGTGAAAATAGACGCACTTATTTGAATGAACATTATAGGAATTGCAGCTTTATATCATGATTCTTCAGCTTGTTTACTCATTGATGGTAAGCTAAAATCTGCAGCCCAAGAAGAGCGCTTCACCAGAATTAAACACGACAAATCTTTTCCTATTAATGCTATTAAGTTTTGTCTGAAGCAAAATGACTTAGTCATTGATGATATTGATCTTATTGTTTTTTATGAAAAACCTTTTATAAAGTTTGACCGTATTATAAATACTTTACAGTATGAAGCTCCGTTTGCATTTTCATTTTTTAGAAATTCAATATTAGAATGGACCAAAACCAAACTTTGGATACCGAGCCTTATAAAAAGTAAGTTGGCCTATAAAGGTAAAGTTATCTTTTCTGAACACCATGAAGCCCATGCTGCTGCTAGTTTCTTTACATCACCTTTTGAGGAGAGTGCTATTTTAACTATAGATGGTGTTGGCGAAAAAACATGTACGTCTATAGCTATAGGAAGAGGTAATACGGTTACACTATTAAAAGAACAACACTATCCGCACTCCATAGGATTATTATATTCTGCATTTACTCAGTATTGTGGGTTTAAAGTAAATTCTGGTGAATATAAATTAATGGGATTAGCTCCTTACGGAAAACCCGTCTACAAACAACTGATATTAGACCATATTGTATCTTATTCTAATGAGGGCGTTATAGAGGTAAATATGAACTATTTTGCTTTTGAGCGCGGTATATCTACTATAAACTCTAACTTTTGTAAACTCTTTGGAAAAGACACTCGCCAACCTGAAGCTAAAATGGATGCCTTTTATTTTGATGTGGCGAATTCTATTCAAGCAGTTATTGAAGATATCATTATATGCCTTGCAAACTATGCTAAACAAGTTACAGGCTTAGATAATCTTTGTCTTTCTGGTGGTGTAGCCTTAAACTGTAAAGCCAATGGTGAGTTGATAAAACAAGGCATATTTAAGAATTTTTGGGTTCAACCTTCAGCTGGTGATGCTGGTTGCGCCATTGGTGCAGCCTATCTAGGATATTATCATTATTCAAAGCAATCTAGGATTATTTTAGATACGACTTTAAATATACAAACCTATTTAGGGCCATCGTATTCTCATGATGTTATTAGAACACAACTGGATACCTTTAATTTGAAATATAATATTCTGAGTGATAAAGAGCGATCTAGTTATATCGCTAATGCACTTAGTCATAAAATGATTATAGGTTGGTTTAGAGGTAAAATGGAATTTGGTCCTAGAGCCTTAGGTAATCGAAGCATATTGGCCAGTCCGCTTTTTGAGGATATGAAACAATATCTAAATCTGAGAATTAAAAAGCGCGAGGGATTTAGACCATTTGCTCCTATTGTTTTGGAAGACCTCAGTGACCAATGGTTTGAAGAGTGTACTATGAGTAAGTATATGACCTATACGTATAGTAGTTCTAGAAAAGAAGACATACCATCTTGCATACATGAGGATGGTACGGCTAGAGTACAAACACTATCAAAAGCTGATAATGAAGCTTTGTATAATGTTATCACAGCCTTTAAGACGATAACCAATTGTCCGGTGCTTATTAATACATCGTTTAATGTAAGAGGAGAACCTATAGTTGCCTCTCCTTTAGATGCATTAAAGTGCTTTTTTCAAACCGATATTGATATATTGGTTTTAGAAGATTTCGTTGTCACCAAAACCGATAATCCAAATCCTTCATTGACATTACTAACACCAAATTATTATGAGCTGGATTAATACTATTTTTAAAAAAGTAAATACGAACAGTAAATCACCAAAAAAGCAAAAGCAATTTGGGTATTTGTTAGGCTCGTTATTTATAGTGTTTTTTTGTGTCTCTGTTTATAAGAATGGATGGCAACTCGATACTGCAAGATATTTTATGGTAATCGCTGCGCTTAGTTGTTTTCTTTTAACGGTTATTTTTAAAAAGGGATTTTATCC
>Ga0189289_10431_pt1 | contig 15231 bp, 13 predicted proteins | sample UW106minimetaG_FD_130313 | JGI IMG/M metagenome (GOLD analysis project Ga0189289, IMG submission 130313) | Marine microbial communities from the Costa Rica Dome - UW106 mini metaG | ecosystem: Environmental > Aquatic > Marine > Oceanic > Photic zone | place: Costa Rica: the Eastern Pacific...
GCAACCCTTCGATTCTGCTGGCCTACGAGATCAGTTCATCTGAGGGCCAGTACGACGCGGCCTACCTCAACGGCCTGGTCTACGAACAGCTCTATTACCCCCTATCGCGCGTTGAAGGCGTGGCCACGGTGAGCGTGATTGGTGGAGCCAACCCCGCCTTCTGGCTGTTCGTCGATCCCGACAAACTCGCCGCCAACCAGCTCACCGCAGAGGAGGTTCTCAATGCTGTGGGATCCCAGAACAGCTTGGCGGTGGGGGGGCTGGTGGGAGGGCCTCCGGCATCCGGGGATCAGGCCTACACCTACCCGATCGTGGTGGAGAACAACGGCAACCTCACCTCCCTAGAAGACTTCAACAACCTGATTGTCAACCGCTCCCCCTCAGGCAACCTGCTCAAACTCGAGGACGTGGGCGAGGTGCGCTACGGCACCAACAGTTTCGCCGTACAGGGCATCGACAAGAACGGCCATGAGGCGCTGACCCTGGCGATCTATCAAACCCCGGCCAGCAATGCCCTGGATGTGTCCAATGCGGTGATGGCACAACTCGATCAGTTCCGCAGCCTTGTTCCCCCCGGGGTGACGGTGAATCAGATCTATGACATCGGTCAGTTCATCGAGGCGTCGGTGGATGGGGTAATTGATGCCCTGGGTCTTGCCATCGTGCTGGTGCTGGTGATCCTGTTTCTGTTCCTGCAGAACTGGCGCGCCACGGTGGTACCCAGCCTGGCCATCCCGATCTCGCTGATCGGCACCTTTGCCTTCCTGAAAGTGTTCGGCTTCTCAATCAACCAACTCACACTGCTGGGGTTGGTGCTGGCGACGGGTCTGGTGGTGGACGACGCCATCGTGGTGATCGAGGCCGTGTCCACCAACATCGAGCAGGGGATGAAGCCCCGCGAGGCAGCCCTGGCCTGCATGGGCGAGTTGTTCGGTGCCCTGTTAGCGACAGCTCTGGTGCTGATGGCGGTGTTTGTTCCCGTGGCCTTCTACCCCGGCGGCATCGGCATCATCTACAAGCAGTTCGCCCTAACGATCGCCTTCTCGATCGCCATTTCGGCCTTCAACGCCCTCAGCTTCTCGCCGATGCTCTCGGGTTTGATCCTGCCCCGGGAGAAACCCCCCGAACCGCGCGGTCGCGCCTGGATTGTTGTGGGTGTGATCGTGGGTCTGGCCTTCGGGCGATTCAGTGCCGCAGCCTTCGGCAGCTGGACTTACATGGCCGGCGTGGGCATCGGCGCCCTAACCGGAGCCAACCTGCCGCGCATCTTCAAGGCGTTCAATGCCGGCTTTGACCGGCTACAGCGGGCCTACGCCGCCCTGCTCACCCGGGTGATCGCCCTGCGCCAGCTGATCCTCGGCGGCTTGGCCGTGGGCATCGTGCTGACCGGCTTCGCCTTCACAGCCCTGCCCACCGCCTTCATCCCCGATGAAGACCAGGGCTATGGCCTGGGCATCTTCCAACTCCAGAACGGCGCCTCCCTGGTGGAAACCAAAAAGCTCGGCATGCAGATCGCCAAGGTGCTTAGCGAGGAAGACGACGTGGCCAATGCCGGAATTATCAGCGGCTCCGGCTTCAACGGCTCCAGCCCTGATCAAGGCTTCTTCTTCTTCGGATTGAGGCCCCTGGAGGACCGCAAAGGAGCCAGCCACAGCTCGGACGCGATCATCAAGCGCTTAAACACCAAGTTGATTCAGCTAAGCGAAGGGCTGGCGGCGGCATCAGGGCCGCCAGCGGTGCCGGGTTTCTCATCTCAAGGCGGTTTTTACTTCCAGTTCAACGACCTGAGCAACGGCCAGTACAGCCTCAATGAACTGTCGGATCTGGCGGATCAACTGATCAAGGAGGGGAATGCCAGCGGTGATTTCTCCACGCTTTACACCCAGTTCAACCCCAGCTCTCCTGCCGTCGGCCTGTCGGTGAACCGCGATGTAATGGGGGCTTTGAACGTCGACTATCAGGAGGCGATGGACAGCATCGCCGCTCTCACTGGCGGCAACTACTCCGGGCTCACGTATGAGAGCGGTCAGGTGCGCAGCATCTACGTGCAGGGCACACCAGATCAACGCCAGACCATCGACGACGTGCTGAGTTATTACGTGCGTGATCGCGATGGCGAGCTGGTGCAGGTGTCGCAGTTCGCCTCGGCTGAACTGAGCAGTGCGCCACCGGTGATCAGCCATTACAACCTCTACCGCACCGTGCTGATCCAAGGAGCAGAAGCGATCGGCAAGAGCAGTGGTCAGGCCCTGACCAAGATTCAAGCGCTGTTCAATGCTGCCGACTTCACCAACATCGGCTCCGCCTTCACCGGACTGGCTGAGCTGCAACTCTCCGCCGGTAACGCCAGCGTTCTGGTATTCGGCCTGGGCGTGCTGATTGTGTACCTGGTGCTCTCCGCCCAATACGAGAGCTACATCACGCCCGTGATCATCCTGGCCACGGTGCCCCTGGCCATGCTCGGTGCCTTGACCTTCTTGGCGATGCGCTCGATCGACCTCAACATCTATGCCCAGGTGGGACTGGTGACCCTGATCGGCCTGGCCGCCAAAAACGGCATCCTGATCGTGGAGGTGGCCGAACAGAAGCTGGAGCAGGGCCTGAGCATCACCGAAGCAGCGGTGCAATCCGCGGAATCAAGGCTGCGACCCATCCTGATGACGGCCATTGCCGCCCTGGCGGGCTTCCTGCCTCTGGTGGTGGCCAATGGCGCCGGCGCCCACAGCCAGCAATCCTTGGGCACCGTGATCTTCGGTGGTCTGGTGGTGGCCACCGTGCTGTCGCTTGGAGTTGTGCCGCCGGTGTATGTGCTGGTGAAAAACCTCGAACAGCGGTTGTTCAGTCGCCAAGATGCACCGGCACAGCAAGGCAAGGCGTGAGCCCGAGCAACAATCTCTGGAGCTGGAACCAACGATCCATTGGCTGGAGCCTGATGGGCGACCCCCATGCTGCTGCAGCGGTGCGGCTGATCCACGGCTTCGAGGCCAACACCAACTACTGACGCTTCACCCTGCCGGCGCCGGCCGAACAGGCGCCCACGTATGCCATCGATCTATTGAACTTCCGGTGCAGTGATGAACCCCGGGCTAACCAGAACGATGAACAGGTAACACCCGATGAAATACTTAAAGTTTTTGAACACTGAAATCGGCGATTCTCCGCCCTTACAAGGCTGTGATTAATCACTAAAGCTTTTTATGTCAAAAGGCAAATGGGATTTACCAATTACATCGAGCATCACCAAGAAGACGATGCAGCGGACATAGTGCCAGCTCAAAAAATAGGCATTCAACTAAGCCGACTAACACCTAAAACACCTCAAAATGCAGCTATCACCTTCAGTACAAAGCAAAACTATCAGAGAATAGCGACAACTTACTAAGCTTTTTTCAGGCCATTGATGTTGAGCGCCATAGATATTCGCAAGCCATTCTGATTACGACCAGTCTCCACTTGATGCATTAACCATGAGGGGAATAAGAGCAAATCTCCCGGCTCAGGTGACACAGGAAATCTTGGGACCAACGAATCAAAAACGTTCCCAAGACTGGATTGAAGCTGTGACATTTCAGCCTGAGGCCGAGGGTCACGAAACACAATTCTTCCAGACTCAGGCGGAACTGAAATGTAGAGAACACCACTAATCTCTGCACCCGGATGAACATGTGCGCTGTTATGAGATGCAGCGAGACTGCAATTCATCCAGCAATTGACCCTAAAAGCACTTTCCAATGGCAGCGCCGAACTGAGCATTCCAATAAGGGCTCTACGTTCAGAGTCATGTAAATAAGGACTCTCTCGAAGCATGCAACGACGACTCTGCGAACCCAGAAAATTAGATCTGTTAAAGCCCGGATTGATTTCACCACTCGACACATCTGTCTCAACCTGAGCTGCAATTCTCTGCAGTGATGCTGACAACGCGTCAGGCCATTTCAATCTCCAAAAAGGAGTACCGAACAGCAATTGAACACGAGATTGATAATCAGCCATCCTTCAATCATAACTCGTCAAGCCAGGAAGACTCTATTCGGACTGATCCAATCAAACTGCAGAGTCTTCGTAAGTCACAATCGCATCTAACCTAGCTCTTGCCATTTCCTTTTCGGCCATGTCTGAATCAGCCTCAGAGTTTTGGACGTGGCGCTCACATCGGATAAGGTGGAGTGTAGCGGGCAACCAAGACAATTCTGAGCTCTGTGTGCTGTTAATTCATGGTTTCGGAGCCAATACCCTCCACTGGCGTTTCAATCAACCACTGCTAGGTGGCACAACAGCTGCCTTTGCTATCGACCTGCTGGGCTTCGGCAGCAGTGATCAACCCCGTGCTGTTTTAGCAGGTGAATCATCAGATACAGGTACCAAATACAGTTTCGACCTCTGGGCAGAGCAAGTAGCGGACTTCTGCAGGGAGGTAATCAGCAAGCCGGTCCTGCTAGTGGGCAATTCGATCGGTGGAGTCGTTGCCTTAAGGAGTGCACAATTACTCGAGCTGAGAGCAGGAGCCAGTCCTTGCAAAGGAATCGTGCTTATCGACTGCGCACAACGACTGATGGATGACAAGCAACTGGTCCGTCAACCGGCATGGATGAGCTGGTTGCGTCCAGCACTCAAAGTACTGGTACAACAGCGATGGTTGAGCTCAGCGCTATTCCGCAACGCTGCACGACCCACGGTGATTCGCAATGTGTTGAAACAGGCATACCCCAGCGGGAAAAACCTAGACAATCAGCTGGTAGATCTTCTCTACCAACCCAGCCGCAGGCAGGGATCAGCCGAAGCCTTCCGCGGCTTTATCAACCTGTTTGATGACCACCTAGCACCAGATCTGATGCAAAATCTCACCACTCCCGTGGATCTGATCTGGGGCGAACAAGATCCATGGGAACCTGTGGAGGAAGCCAGGCGTTGGCTCAAAACAATTCCCTGCGTGAAAACGCTCGAGGTGATTTCTGGCGCAGGTCACTGTCCCCATGACGAAACGCCTGAGCCTGTGAATACACTGCTACTCGAAAGGATTAAGAGGTTGCAATTGACGCTTCGGAATGTTGAGTAAAAGCAGCGTCGCACATATGGATTGGCAGCAGTTCCTAGATGAATTTCGTAGCTTCGGAGGAGTGGCAGAGAACATAATTCAACGCCATGGAGAGATTGGACTTGGCATCTTTCCCATCGATCCGCAAGAACCACTCGAAATCAAAGTTCCAGAGCACCTGCTTGTACCCGCCGACAACGTCGATCTACGAGATGGAGCAGTCGTAATCAAAGACCACAGCCGGTTCCCTATGGGATATCCCGACTGGTTTCAGCGCTACCAAGCCCTTTACTCCTGGGGTGCTGATGGAGAGGCTTCTGTCACTCGCTTCGAGCAAGGACTTCTCGACCTTCCAGAGACAGTACTCAAAGCCCTGCAACAGCACGGTCTTTACAACCAGGCTGAACGACTCACAGGAACGAGTTTTCAGCTGAGCATGCTGCAACAGTTCCTAAAAAGTAGATGCGTCGGACGACGCGGCCGCTTACTGGTGATGCCGATCGTTGAACTGATCAATCACTACTCCAACGCAAATGGATGGACTGACGGCAGGGACGGCAGCATTGGTGTGAAGGGCGCATACACCACGGAAGTTCTTGTGCGTTATTCGTACACGGACCCACTGCGACGACTGATGACATACGGTTTCAATAGTGCGGAACCCATGGCCTTCAGTCTGCCGTTGCGTGTAGTACACCGAGGAAAAGAGGTGATTATCTCAGGGAGAGGTGGGGGAAAGTGGTTCAGTCCTCCAAAAATGAAGCTAAAGAACAGCAAATTGGTGATCAACAAACCTCTACTGGGGTATCAGAGAATGCCAAAACTGCCCAAAACCCTGTTTTTAAAGGCGTGTGAAGCTGAATACCACATTCATGGAGCTGAACTCTTTGACCAAATTCGCCATGCCAATACCGCAGCCATTATCGATCTTCTACGTGTGCTGAAGCACCAAGCGGATCCAGTCGCCAATCAACTGATGCAGGGCTGCCTAGACCAGCTGGATGCCCTCTCACAGCAGATAGGTCAAGGACGAAATGGGGCTATCCGACCACATTGAGGAGGAATCCGCACCGAAGCCGGCCGCCTCAACTGCGGGGACTCGTGAGAAACTAAATTGGTTTTTCCTGAATCGCGATGGGTTCCGCAGCTGATTGGCATGCATTTCTCGACGAGTTCCGAGCTTTTGGTGGCAAAGCCGAGAATGTCATGCAGCGAAAAGGCTTGTTCGGAATGGGATTGTTTCCAATTGACTCTTCAAAACCGATTGAGCTTCAAGTTCCCAATCGACTTCTGGTTGCAATCGACAATATTGAATTGAAAGATGGCGAAATTATCATCAAGGATACCAACACATTCCCCGATGGTTATGCCGACTGGTTCCGCCGCTACCAAAGCAACTATTCCTGGGGTGCGGAAGGCCGCGAAAACACTCTCGCCATCGAAGAAGGGTTGAAATCTCTACCCGATGAGGTCCAACAAATTCTCAAGCGATCCGGCCTTTACAATTCTGATAATAGGTATCCCGAGCAAGATAAAGACCAGGAGTTACTCCGTCGATTCATCCAAACACGCTGCATAAACTTCAAAGGTAAGCGAGTGATTATGCCAATGATCGAGCTACTCAATCATGGGACATCTGCTAACCCCTACGACATGAGCGGTGATGGCATCGCTGTTGGAGGGCTGTTCGAAGGAGAAGTTCTAGTGAAGTATTCAATCTCCGATCCGATTCGTCGCTTCTTCGGCTACGGATTTAATGCCCAAGAACCCTTCGGATATAGTCTTAGCTTTAGATTACAACATCGCGATCAAAAGATCTTTGTACGCGGTGGGGGTTCCGCCGGTAGTCCCACGCGAGACCTTAATGTTCAGATCAAGGGCGACACCATGGTCGTCGAACAGCCACTTCTGGCATCAACTAATTCCCCCAAGATTCCTCGCACCTTGTTCGTCAAGGCCTTCCAGAAGTTCAACGGTGTGGATGCAAATGAATTATTCGATCAGATTCATCAGCGCAACTCACGGGTATTCATTCAGCTCATCCGACTACTAAACACTGTGGAAGGCGATACATCAGAGAATCTCCGCACAGCCTGCCTTGATCAACTCTTGGCTCTCAGTCATCGCATCGGCCAACGGGATGACTTGCTCGATCAAGCTGCTCCTACTCCTGAGGCTGCCTGAAGCTTGACAATGCCGTCGAACCAGAATGTCCACAATGTCAGTCAGAAATGGCAACACCTTATTGAGGGCTTCAGAGATCTCGGCGGCACCGTTGAGAACATTATTCAGAAGCAAGGAGCTTTTGGTCTTGGGCTATTCCCCATTGATCCAACCCAGCCGATAGAACTAAGGGCACCGGCGGAGTTGCTGGTGCCAACCAATCAGATCAAACTGGTCAACGGAGACCTAAGCCTTGCGGACCCAGCCAACTTTCCAGCTGGATACGATGAATGGTTCGAAACCTTTCAGCGCGATTTCTCCTGGGGTGCAGATGGACGCAATTCCATTCTTTCTTTCGAAAGGGAACTTCGATCTCTTCCAAAAGTTATTCAACAGCGATTAAATCCATTCTGTTCCGTTCCCATCGCAGAACGGCTTCCCTCTGAAGATGATGGGACGATTCTCCAACGCTTTCTGCGCACTCGACGGATTAGCTGGAAAGATCAAACGGTTCTGATGCCAATGATTGAGCTGGTCAATCACTCGGCTCAGCAAGCCTCATGGAAGGTTGAGGAAGATGCCATCCGCGTAAGCGGTAGCTTCGCCAACGAAATCCTTGTGCGGTATTCATTTGCCGATCCTTTGCATCGCTTCCTTCAATATGGTTTCGGCTGCGTAGAGCCCACAGCCTTCAGTATGGATATGCGCGTCAAGCACCACGAAAGATTGATCATCGTCAAAGGCGGTATTAATCATCGACCGATGCACCCCTTGAAGGTGTCGATCAACGCCAAACAGGTGATGATTGATCGTCCGCTCTTGGGCTGCAAACCTTCGGTCAAAGCACCGAAACGCCTGTTCCTGGAGGCACTCTCAGGTGTTGAAGGAGTGGAGCCAAATGAACTTTTTGAACAGATTGTCCACATTAATCGCAAGCAAATTCTCAATCTGCTCACCGCAATCGACAGCATCAAGCAACCACTTATACCAGAACTCAAACAGACCTGCCTGGATCAACTTGTCGCCCTGACTTGGTCAACCAGTTGATTAAGTTGAGCCAACCCTCATCGGCAAGTTCTCACGTGACTGGATGAGTGACAGAATCCACAACAGTTTTACTCCTGCAGCCTGTTCAGGCGAAGCAGTGTGTAATGGGACTAAAACTTTTGCTGTTGTGGTGATACTACAGGCCTTGAATCAAAGATTACTGAAAATCGGCGAGCTCGAGCACATGAGGAGGCAGGGGTCATCATCGCTAACTCGGGTGCATACGCAATCAATTCCACGACAGCATCATTGAGTGCAGTTAACACTATCCCGACAAACCAAGAAGAGCTGGGGTCAAAGCGCGGCAGCCATCAATATGAATGCATATGATGACATCTTTGGCCACTCCTACAATCCTCTAAAAAACTGCACAAATCCCGCAATACACCCTAGATTTCGATCCAACATATCGATCGAATGAAGATCACCTTCCAAGGCTCCCATCACCTCGGCCACTGTATAACCTACTAAAACGTCGTCCACCACAGCGAAACTCAAAAGACAATGCCACTTCGCAAGAACCGACACAAGACAAGCAACGAATAAATCACCACTATTGAAGAATGCCATCAGGGATGGCAACAAAGAGATCTACTCTTAATTAAACAAACCTACGCTGGTGGAATACCTTTTCATCACGAATCCGAATCGAACTGAAGAAAGCGTTATCCTTTACCTAAAGGACTTTAAATCAAGCGTTAAGGGAACTTGCATCTGTGCCTTCAAAAGGTACTTGAAGCATGGGAAACGCCAACAGCATTCGACCCGGACTCTCCCTAACCGCGTGAACCAAATGATGAAACTCCTCAGAAAGACCTACTTTTTAGCCCGCCTACATCTTTCCCATAGACGATTTGCAACAGCAGCTATCGATGCAGAACAAAACCGTTAGTAAATGAAAGTTCGCGTCACAAAGAATAAAGACGCCAGCCCCTCTCCCCGAACAAAAGCATATCGACCTCAGCTTAAATCCTGCCATCAAGGAATGTGACGCCTAGAACACTAAATAGAGTGCAAAAAACAAAATTATAACTAAAGCTATCATCCACATAGAATATTTGGTCAAAATAATTGAGAACTTCTTGCTTGCCAAGCCTTAACATTGCAAAAACGGAATTAGGCGAGATTTAAGCTGCAATCACTCCACCATAAGAAAAATTACTTTCTTTGAAAGTAATGATTAAAATTAATTTCGATAATAAAAAATACTAGCGACAAGGCATCAAACAAACGAAATATAACTGGCCTTAAAAAATGCTGGCGAGTGCAGAAAAGAACATAATTATTTCAACTTGCAAGCCTAATTTAGGTCAATTAACATGTGATTTTAACTAGCTATGTATGCTTCAACCTGATCACTCACTCGGCGCAGACCGGCTAAACCATCTCGCTCTAGATTGCGGACACGATCTCGGCTCATACCCAGGATGCGGCCGATACCGGTAAGGCTCATCGGGTCTTCCCCATCCATGCCATAACGCATCCGCAGCACCTGTTCCTGAAGGTGAGGCAACTGCCCCAACAAGCTGCGCAGATCACCTTTCAAGCAATCCTCTTCGACCTGATCGCTGGGCAGATCACCATCGCCGGAGAGCAGCTCCAACAGCTCGGTGTCATCGCCATCACCCACTTTCATCTCCAAGCTCACGGGCTGGCGGGCGCGACACATCAGATCCTTGACGTCATCTTCCGGCAGCTCGACGTACTCAGCGAGCTCGATGACGGTGGGGGTGCGACCCAGCTCTTGGCTTAGCTCCCGCTGGCCCTTCTTGAGCTTGTTCAGCATCTCAGTGATGTGAATCGGTAGCCGGATCGTGCGGCTCTTTTCAGCAATGGCACGCGTGATGCCCTGACGGATCCACCAGTAGGCATAGGTGGAGAATTTATAGCCCCTGGTGGGATCAAACTTTTCAACCCCACGCACCAGGCCGATGGTTCCTTCCTGAATTAGATCCAGGAGCTCCATGTTCCGCTTGGTGTATTTCTTAGCGACGCTGACCACCAGCCTTAGGTTGGCGGCCACCATGCGCTCTTTAGCGCGACGGCCGTGCTGAAGCTTGCGCTTGAGCTGCACTGAGGAAAGCCCCGAGGCCTTAGCCAGCTGATCTCGGCTGGGCTTCTCACCTTCCTTGCTCTCCAGCTCAGACTCGATGGTCTCAATGTCCATTAACTCTTGGACTTGACGCCCGAGAGTGATCTCCTGCTCATGGGTGAGAAGGGGGACACGGCCGATGTCACGTAAATAGGAGCGAACCAGGTCGACGTCTGCCGTGACGGTTTTCGCGGCAGTTTTCGGCTTGGGAATAGCGGTCGCTGCCGGAGCCATGTCGCTTCTTTGAGTTATGTAAAGAGTACTCCTAAGAAACGTAAACAGACTCTCAGAAAACGCCCAAGGCAAAGAATTGGGTAGAAATACCTGTGGCGTGAACCAGCTGCGGCAGGTGGACCAACAGCCACCCCGCCGTCTTCAGGTAGATCAACGTGCCCGCCACGTCTGTACAGGTGGTGATGAAGGGCGTGGACATCAAGGCCGGATCCAGACCCATGCGGTCGAACAGCAGCGGAAACGCTGCACCGGCGGTGGCCGCCAAGGTGGTGATCGCCAAAAGACTCATCCCTACTGAGAGGCCCACCAACGCGCTTTCCCCTCTCCACCAGGCAAAGGGCACTACTAACAGCATCATCAAAATGCCCAGCAACGCCCCTGCCATCGCTTCGCGGGTAATCGCCCTCAAGGGTCCGAGGCTGGAGATGCTCTGGGTGCTCAAGCCACGGATCACCACCGTGGAGCTCTGGGCCCCCACATTGCCGCCGGTGCCACCCAACAACGGAATGAACGCCGCAAGCAGCACGACCCGCTGCAGCACGTCTTCGTTGGCGGCAATCACTTCCGAGGTGAAGAAGCTGGCGAGCACCAGCACCGCCAACCAAACCACCCGGCGACGGGCGACGGTGAACAGGTTGCTGCTGAAGTAGTCGTCATCATCACCGGCCTGAACCGCACCGGCGGCGTACAGATCGCGGGTGGCCTCCTGCTCGATCACATCGATCACGTCATCCACCGTGACAATGCCGACCAGACGCTGTTCCAGATCAACCACAGGAACGGCGAGGAAGTCATAGCGCTGGATCGTGCGAGCCACCTTCTCCTGATCCGTGTCAGTGCTGACGCTGAGCACTTCCTCCGTCATCACATCGCCGATGCGAGCCTGGGGGTCTGCCGTCACCAGATCCCTGAGCGACAGGATGCCGGTGAGGCGGCGCTCGGCATCCGTCACATAGAGGGAATAAATCGTTTCGGTGTCGCGGGCGCGGCGGCGCACGATTTCCAACGCCAAAGCCGCCGTCTGGTTTTCCTTCAGGGCGATGTACTCGGTCGTCATCAAGCGACCGGCCGTCTCAGAGCGGTAACCCAGCAATTCAGCGGTCACCTTGCGCTCATCGGGGCTGAGCTCGCTGAGCAGCTGGCGCACCACCTTGGCCGGCAGTTCCTCAAACAAGCGGGCACGATCATCCGGCGACATCTCCTCCACCACCTCCCGCATCTCACCGGAACGCAGCAGGCTCAGCAGACTCTGCTGGGTGGCGGTGTCGAGGTACTCATAAACACTGATGGCTTCGTCTTTGCTGAGCAGACGAAAGGCAATCGCCTGCAGGTTGGCTGGCAGCGCTCCGATCGCTTCAGCGATATCGACCGGCTGAACCGGTTCCAGCAGCAGTTTCACCGCGTCGTAGTTCCCCGCCTGAAGCATGGCGGCGAGCTCATGGGTGACTGCTTCGGCCAGCATCTCGTGCTCTACCGTCACGCCGCTGCTCAACCCCGATGCCTCCGTCATGCTCCTCCGGCCGGGAGCTCAGTCTATGGCCGTTACATCCGGTTAACGTCAGCTCTCCCTCAGTGTCCAACCATGGCGATCAGCGTCAGCTCCGTTTCCGTCACCACCCCCGACGGCAGCAGCAAATCCCTTGGCGATTACGCCGGCAAGGTGCTGCTGATCGTGAACGTGGCCAGCCGCTGTGGCTTCACTAAGCAATACGCCGGGCTGCAGGCCCTGAACGAGGCCTACGCCGCCAAGGGTCTGGCCGTTCTGGGTTTCCCCTGCAACGACTTCGGCGCCCAGGAGCCCGGCAGCCTCGACGAGATCAAGAGCTTCTGCTCCACCACCTACGGCGCCGACTTCGAGCTGTTTGAGAAGGTGCACGCCAAGGGCAGCACCACAGAGCCCTACACCACCCTCAATGAGATGGATCCCGCCGGTGATGTGGAGTGGAACTTCGAGAAGTTCCTGGTTGGCAAGGACGGCACAGTGATCTCCCGTTTCAAGAGCGGCGTCACCCCCGAAGACCTCAAGTCGGCAATTGAGGCGGCTCTGGCGGCTTGATTCGGCGCCCCAGGCTGAAACCAAGGGCCGCGGCGCCAAGCCCCAGCCCAAGGGTCAGCCCGATCAAACCCAACGCGGCGGCCCAATCTCCGGAGCTCAGGTGCTTCATGGCCGCCAACATCCAACTGCTGAAGGTGGTGAGCGAGCCGCAGAAGCCAATGCCCAGCAGCAACTGTCGACGCGGGGCGGCGGGAAGCCCGGCCAGCATGCCCAACAGCGCGGCCCCCAGGACGTTCACCAGCAGGTTCTGATCCCCCAGATGCAGGGCCAGCTGCCAGCGCAGCAGAGCTCCGGGCACAGCACCCAGACCCACGAGCAGCAGCTCTTGCAGTTCCAGTTGAAGGCTGGGTTTGGTCTCAGGCATGGGTCCCCAGTCCGTAACCAACGGCCGAGGCCAGCAAACCCGCCCCGATCGAAGCGAGCGCAAGCACCAACGCCGTTAGAGCCTGGCCGGCACGGAGCTCGTTCAGCAACTCCACCGCAAAGGTGGAAAAGGTGCTGAGGCTGCCGAAAAAACCGACACCCATCAGCAGCGCGATGCCGGTGCTGGAGGTGCAGGTTTCATTGAGGGCCAGCACCAGCCCCAGGGCGAAACAGGCCACCACATTCACAAGAAAGGTGCCCCAGTGCTTCTTCGGCACCATGGGCTGAAAGTGGTTCACCACCTTCAAGCGCAGCCAGGCCCCGGGGATCGCCCCAAGACCAACCAACAGAGCCTCAGGCGCGGAGCCAGCCACGGCGTTGCTCTCCTGAGACGGTTTGCACGTGCAGCCAATCCTGGCCATCGGCGGCAGACCAACGGCGCAGCAGGCGCAGGGAGGATCCCGCCTTGAGGGTGCGCAGCCGTGGAGCAACCTCCAGCGGGCTGAGGTGCAGGGGCTGGTCGGTCGACGTGTGCAACGGCCCAGACGCCTCGCGGCGACGGTGCTGCGGTTGACGCCGATCAGCACCACCGGCGGGCAAGGCCGCCGGGGCCATCAGCGCCACCCCCAGCAACCAACTCCACCGCAGAACACCACCCATCCGAACAGGCACCATCAAATGTCGAGGGCTGCCATGTCCAGCTCGGCGCTGTGGGTTTCGATGAATTCCCGGCGAGGAGCCACCTTGTCACCCATCAGGATCGTGAAGATGCGATCGGCCTCGAGGGCGTCTTCGATCTCCACCCGTTTCATCGTGCGGGTGGTGGGATCCATGGTGGTTTCCCAGAGCTGCTTGGGCATCATTTCGCCAAGGCCCTTAAAGCGCTGAATCGTGTAGTTGGCCTTCTCGCCAAAGCCGGCCAGGGTCTTCTGCAGATCGCCCTCGTTGTAGCAATAGGTGTGGTTCTTACCTCGCTCAACTTTGTAAAGCGGCGGGCAAGCGATGTAGATGTAGCCGCCCTCCACGAGCTCTTTCTGGTAGCGGTAGAAGAAGGTGAGGAGCAGGGTGCGGATGTGGGCACCGTCCACGTCGGCGTCGGTCATGATCACGACCCGGTGATAGCGCAGGTTCTTCACGTCGAAGTCCTCGCCCTTGATCCCCAAGCCCAAAGCGGTGATCAGCGCCTGGATCTCGGTGTTTTTGTAGATCTTAGCGTCGTCGGTTTTCTCAATGTTGAGGATCTTGCCCCGCAGCGGCAGGATCGCCTGGAAGCGACGGTCGCGGCCCTGCTTGGCGGAGCCTCCAGCGGAGTCGCCCTCCACGATGTAGATCTCGGATTCGCCGGGGTCGCGGGAGCTGCAGTCGGCCAGTTTTCCGGGCAGGGTTGAGCTCTCCAGAACGCTCTTGCGGCGCACCAGTTCGCGGGCACGGCGGGCGGCTTCAGCGGCATTGAACGCCTGAATCGCCTTCTCCAGGATCAGACCGATCACGGAAGGATTGAACTCGAGGAACTGCCCCAGCGACTCGCCCACCAGGTTGTCGACGATGCCCCTCACTTCGGTATTGCCGAGCTTGGTTTTGGTCTGACCTTCAAATTCCGGTTCCGGCACCTTCACCGAAAGAACAGCGGTGAGGCCTTCACGGATGTTCTCCCCCGCCAGGTTGGAATCCGCTTCCTTGCGTTTGCCCAGCTTCTTGGCGAAGGCGTTGAGGGTGCGGGTGAGCACCGTCTTCAGACCTTCGATGTGGGTGCCCCCATCCACGGTGCGGATGTTGTTGGCAAAGCCAAGGATGCTGTCGGAGTAGGCATCAGAGCACCACTGGAGTGCCGCCTCCACCTGAACGCCATCTTTCTCCGAATTCACGTAGATGATTTCGGGGTGAAGGGCATCCTTCTCCTTGTTCATGTAGGCGACGTATTCCTTGATGCCGCCTTCATAGAAATAGGTCTCCTCATGGGGCTGACCCTCCTCATCCCGGGCCGACTCCCGCTCATCACGGAAAACAATCCGCACACCGCCGTTGAGATAGGCGAGTTCCCGCAATCGGGCCGAGAGGGTGGCGTAATCGAAGACGATGCCGCCGGTGAAGATTTCAAGATCTGGCTTGAAGCAGACGGTGGTGCCGGTCTCGCCGGACTCCGCCGAGGGTTGCGACTCTGAGGCAAGCGCCCCAATGGCAGTGCCCCGCTCAAAGCGCTGGCGATGAATCTGGCCCTGGCGGCGCACCGTTACCTGTACC
>Ga0189289_10432_pt1 | contig 15216 bp, 27 predicted proteins | sample UW106minimetaG_FD_130313 | JGI IMG/M metagenome (GOLD analysis project Ga0189289, IMG submission 130313) | Marine microbial communities from the Costa Rica Dome - UW106 mini metaG | ecosystem: Environmental > Aquatic > Marine > Oceanic > Photic zone | place: Costa Rica: the Eastern Pacific...
AGTCCGTTGACAAGACGTTGACAACGACCTGGGAATTCGGCTCGCGTTGACAACGATTCGGCGTCCATGCGAGCCAGTACCATCGCCCCTATCAGCCGCTTGCTGTTCTACCACTTCCATCAGTGCCGCAAACCCGTAGGCGAATGCTTCGCCATGACGCCATGGCGGCTTTGGACAAGATGCTGAGAAAAGGCTGGCGGCGGTGACTTTCCGTAATGCTTGTTGCGACTGTTTAGGTCAGAATTAAGCCAGCATCTCTACTTGGATGAAGCGCCTTCTCGCATTCGGCACCCTTGCCCTGGCATTGGCCGCATGTAGTCCTAATAAAGAAGCCGAAACGTCGTCCACTTCAACAAAACCTTCAATTTAAGATGTTTTCATTAGTTCTGAGACTCTGAACGGAACTGCTTTTAAGTACACTGCAGGCAAACCAGAGTTGCGCCATTACCGGGTTGAAATTTCTGCTGGATGAAAGATTCCTCTTCATACTCACTCAGCTCCAATGATGGTTTATGTGCAAGATGTGAGATCTGGCTCTTTGCTTAATACTCGAGTCCCGCCTGACGGGACTGAAATTAAAACTATTTTCAAGCCCGGCGAGGCATTTGTTGAAGGCGCCAATGAGCCTCATTATGTTGACAATGTTGGGAAGGAACCAACCATTGTTTGGGTGACAGTTGCTTCTGTCGAAGGCATGCCTACAACAGAGTTTATCAACGAGTGATTTTGGCGTAATACCGATTGCGACTGTTTGACTGTGCGTAAGCCCAATAAGGCTTGATTACGCCACCCAATCAATCGAGCCCTAGCCACCCTTCCAGAAACTCCCTGCATTGCCTACGGGCCGTGCAGTTCTCTTGTTGTGAATGGTTGCGGGCCTCTAACTCCGCCAGCTGTTTCAGCCAACTCCAGCGACCGATCGCCAAAGCCTTCTCTTCAATCTCCCCTTGGCTTGCCTTGCGTCTGCGCTTAGCAGCCATCACCCCAAGCGCTTCAACAGCACCCTGCTCAGCAACACCGCATCCATCGCTGTGATGGTCACCGGTGCATGGCATGCGCGTCCGATTCAGTTTTGGTCATCACTTGCGGGCTTCAATGTCCCAGATAGACATCACAGTTCTAGGTGGCGTCAATAAACAACATTTCAGCAAAAACCCCGTCATTGCTGACGGGGTGGAGTGTTTTAGGTTTTGTCGGGGGTTGGATTAGGTCTAGAGCTCCAATGGTTGTCCCTTTAGTGGATTAGCTCTCACACGAAGTAATGGCAAACCCAGATAGGCACGACAGAATTGGAAGGCATAGAATGGTTTGTTGACTGTATTTCCTGCATGCCCAAGGTCCTCTCTTTTGAGGATTGTCAAGGCGAGTTCCCGACGACGGGAGGATATCTGTTCGTCAGGTATACCCTGCATAGCAATGAGGCGAGCACAATCTCGAAGAATATCAGGACCAGAATTGCTCTTGATTGGACCCGTTGAACAGGCTCCTAATAGCAGACAACTAAGAAGCACCGTCAATCTGATTATTCCTGTCACAGATATCTTGGAAATATTACGAACCACTATAAAGCTCATTCAATTGAAGTTGGATTTTCTCGATCACCCTTGTCTGTTCTTTGGTTCTGGCTTCCCATCCAAGAGACTCGAAATAAGCAAGACGTATACTCTCCCACCTCAAACCAAATTCGAGTTTCTCCATTGGTGTGTAAGTAATTGCCATCTCATGGTTCTAAATTCAGTAAACTCTAGTGATGTGGTCTAAGGACTTGAAGGCTGTGTGTGGGATTCAGTTTCGTAAAAGCCGTACCAACGGGGGTAGTTATATCACTAGCTTACAGAGACGTTTTTAAACTTGTAGGTAACGGGAACGCCATCTCTCATCTACTGAGTCTGGTCAATAGCGACAACAACGCCCCATGCTTTCCCCTTGAGGGTCTTGTATAGCCTTTTAGCCCACCAATTCAGGCTGCGAAGCCAGAAGGTCATCACGATTGAGATTGAGCACAGTCGTTAGAACATCATTTTCAGCATCACTGATCAAAAGGCTGCTGCCATCCTGAATGAACTGCAAGTTATAGCCATTAACGTCAATACGATCATTCTGAGCAATAGAGAAATCGCGGATAACATCATCACCCTTCGAGATTTTGAAAGTATCAGCATCTGAACCACCCGTCAGGATGTCATCTCCTTTGCCACCACCAAGGGTGTCATCACCAGATCCACCAATCAGCTCATCGTTATCCTTACCTCCATACAGCGAGTCATTTCCAGATCCACCAATGAGGATGTCGTTGTTATCTTTTGCCTTGAGGTAATCGTTACCAGCGCCACCTTTTATAACATCGGAGCTATCCGCGCCTTGGAGGAGGTCATCACTACCGCTACCAGTAATTTCTTTAGACTCGTCTTTATCGACAGGAATAACCTCAAAAATCTTTGGATACGTAATAATCTTAACACCATCTGCTTCGTATTCAGAAAGATCAAGCCTCGAAGATCTATGAATTGCTATTGTCTCTAACGGATTGTTTGCAAATGCAGCATCGCCGATAGTGGTAACGCTTCGTGGAATCAGAACATTGGTTAGATCATTATCCTTGAATGCCTCATCGCCAATCTCGATTACACTATTTGGGAGAACAATACTGGTTAGATCGTTATACTCGAACGCCTCTGCGTCAATAGTAGTAACATTATTTCCTATCTCAACCGTTGCCAGGTTATTGTATTTAAATGCCTCTTTGCCAATCGTAATAACACTATCCGGGATAACAATATTGGATAATTGGTTGTACTCGAATGCATCTTCTTCAATGATAGTAACACTATTTCCTATCCTAACCGTTTCCAGGTTATTGTATGTAAATGCCTCAAAGCCAATCGTGACGACACTATCTGGTATATCAACACTGGTCAGGTAATTTTGATCGAATGCCTCGTCGCCAATTGTGATCACGCTATTACCAATATTGACGCTTGTTAATTGATTCTCGCTAAATGCTTCTTTGCCAATCGTGACGACACTATCTGGTATATCAACACTAGTTAGATTATTATGTTCGAATGCCTCGTCGCCAATTATAGTTACACTATTTCCAAATTCAACACTGCTGATTTCGTTGCTCCAGAAAGCACCCACGGGAATCGTGGTTATACTATCAGGAATAATGACACTCGTTATATAAGCATCTGCGAAGGCATAATCGCCAATCATAGGGACTCCAATGCCTATTTCAACGCTTTCCAGACTGCTTCCGTAAAATGCGTAATCACCAATTGTGACAACACTATTGGGAATAATAACGCCTGTTATCGATTCGTGTAAAAATGCATTATCAGCAATTGAAGTATAAGCAACTGGTATATCGACCTCTAGCCCAAGCTGTAGCAATTCTAATGCAATTGCCCTAGTTAGAACTGACATTGCGGAAAGCGAGGAAAAGATTACTTAATCTTTTTGCATGATACCATTAAAATTAAATCCATCAATGCTGATCTAGATAGGGTCTAATACAAGTACATCAATCTTCGGGTTGTCAGGCCGTATCAATCCTATAAGCTTAAAATCTGATGACGAATTATCATGCCATAGATCACTTATTTAAGAAATATTTTAGACATTAATTGTTCTTGTAGGGATAGCAAGAAAGCTCGCCATTGCTGACAGGGTGATCTATTTGCGTCTATAGCCTTATCGATACTGACTTAGCCATACAAACTCCATATCAAAAATTGTGGCGGAAAGTTCCTTGTTGAGTCAAGACGTCCACTTTTGCTGAAGAGAACTTTGGAAGAGCTAACTTTGGAAAGCCAATTGAGGGAATTTCAAAATCAAATTCTTCTGAAATTGACTTCACAGCCTCAAAAATAATAAAACCTGCGACACCTATCATCACAACTGCAAACAGAATGGTGTTGAGGTCCATAAGGAAGTCGCTAGAGCGGCTATTAAAAGCCTCAACAATCCGAAACAGAGAGCGTGTAAAACTTAGCAACTGATTACAAAATTTAATAAGTATTTGCACTTATTCGCTTTCTGCTCGCCTGGGATGCAAAAAACCCCGCCTTCCAACGGGGTGAATGTTCTGTCGGGAGATGGATAGCGACAATCGCAACGCCCCCTGCTTTTCCCTTGTGGGTCTTGTATAGCTTTCAGCCCTTGAGACAAGGCATCAGGCTTCCCGACAAGTCCATCAGTGATACATGTTCACGTCTGAACCGCGGGTGTGAATCTTGACCCTTCCGATGCCACCATTATTGACGTTCAATACGTCGCCTTTGTTGATGTTGGTGTTGTAGTGCATCTGTGACTGATCGTAGTAGTTATAGTCGGTTTGATAGTTGTTGTTAGTTGTATAGCGGTTGTTGTTATTGCTATTGATCGCGTTGCCGTGGCCTTGGATGTAGTTGCCGTTGCCGTAGTGAGTCTGGGCCTGAACTTGAGCAGGTGCTGCGATAAGAGTCGCTGCAGCAAGAGCGGTTGCAAAGAGTTTCATGATTTGGTTGAAGTGATTTGTTTTATCCGGGAGGGACTCTCATCTCTCCATGTATTCAGTATCGATTGGGTTGGCTTGACTCACCTCCCCTGTTCGAGGGATTTTCTGGCTAGTCCTCTCCCCCATTTGGGGCAGGCACTCTCTTAGTCAATCGCGCCCACTCCGCTGTTCACGTTCGATCCGCGGGCATGAACATTGACTTCCCCGTCGCCGTGACTTTCAACGTTGTAGACATCGCCCTAATTCTGAATTGTCTCGTCGACGAATTTCCTGCTCCTAACACCCTCCTCTCCAATCCCGCCCCTTCGTCATCACATAACGCCAGCCCAAATTCAGCCGTCGTCACGCTCTGCGCTAACCGCACCACATCACCCTTCTGCAACTTCATCGTGTGCCCCATCCAGGAATCGCAGGGCCCCTGCCGGTCTTCCACTTAGCTCGCCACCACTGCACCCCATACCTCGCCGCATCCAATGAGTGATTGGCGCAGCCGTTAGCAATCCTCTCCACATCTCGTGGATGTCTTGGCAACGTCGGCCATGTAGCCATCAACCCCTCACACGCCTTCGTCCACAGCAGCCACGGCGTTTCGGCATCACGGCCCGCTGCCTGCAACATCGTCCGCACCAAGGCAAGCCCATTGGCCTCCCGTTGGTTCATCTTCCCGGCACGCAAACCGACAACACGCTGCTTTGAAGTCACCAGCAGTTGACCCGCGATCACTACTCGTTGCGTTGAATACTGCGTCGTCAGCCACCACCTTTGTTCTGCCCGGGCGCAGGTTCCAACGGCTCAACCACTCGATGATTCCCGTCGCTTGTTCAGCGTTCGACAGGTAGGTGCCACGGGTCCAATCGCGCTGGCCCCCTGCAGTGCTGGCAGCCACATAGAACTCATCGAGGAGCCATATCGAATCCTTTGGCGCACCTTCTAGATCAGGCAGGCAGAGATAGGCCACCGTTGGGGCAGAGCAACCCCAGTCCATGCAGAAAAACGCCCGCCGCAGTTGGTCTTGAGGGATCCTGACTGGCCGCACATCCCGCAGTGATCGCCGGATGCCAAAGCTCGACCCGAAAAACGCACTCGCAATATCAACATCCAGTCGCCCATGCAGCCACGCATCAAGCAACGCCGGGTCATCAGCCGCTGCAACCTTGATGTTCCGGATGTATTGATCCATGTCCAGGCAAGACCTGGCGGAAGCCATTCTTTTCGACTACTTCCAGCGGCGTTTTGAACAGCTCGCTGAGTTCTTTTGGTCGCAACAACCCAGCTGGGGAGCCGTCTTTCACGATTGTTCCCCCATCGAGGAATAGCACGCGCTGCATCTCCGGAACGATGGTGTCCACCCGGTGGGTGACTTGAACCACCGTGGTTCCCGCGTTGATCAAGCCTTGGAGAATCGCCAGCAGTTGATGACAGGCCCTTAGATCAAGGGCGCGGCTGGGCTCATCCAGCACAAGCACCTCTGGTTGGTGGACCAGGGCGCGAGCGATCAGAAGGCGGCGCCGCTGTCCGTCCGACAGTTCTCCATAACAGCGTTCACGGATACCGTTGAGCTGCAATTGATCGAGCAGATCACGCGCTTGCTCCCACTGCTCAGGGTTTGGCTGCTGATCACGACCGAGCCGCGTTGCACCGAAGAAACTGCTCACCACAACCTCATCAACAGCTGTCTTTGGATGAAGCCGCTGTTCCAGCTCGCTCGACACCACACCCAGGCGGCTGCGCAGCGACCAGAGGTTCACCGTTTCACTGCCGAACAGACGCAGATGGGAGTCGTGTCGAACGATCGGGTAGAGGCTGCGGTCAATCAGTTTCACCAGACTGCTCTTGCCCGCACCATTGGGGCCCAGCACCGTTGTCGACTCCCGCAGCGTCAGTTGCAGATTGAGGTTGTGCAAGACCGGGCGACCGCCCAGCCAGGCCTCGATATTGCGGAGATCCAGCCAGCTTTCAGTGGTCATGGCCCTCCTGAAGCAGCCGTTCAATCACGATCGATAGGCGTGGAGCGACGGGCCGCAGCTCCTGCTGCCGCTCACTCCATATCGAGTCACTAAGCAGTTCGCTTAGGGAGACCAGCTTCATCTCCTGACCCTCCTTCAACTGCAGCTTGTTCAACGGCACGCTGAGGAGGCCGCGGAACAGATGGGCCACCCGGTTGCCGCTGTCATCGCTGAACCAGGGCTCGAGCGCCACGCTGGGTGACCAGTGGATCTCCTCTTGAAGTTCCCGATGCACGGCTTCGATGGCTGTTTCGCCCGGCTCGAGGTGGCCGCCAAACAGTCCCCACTGACCTGGATAGATGATCGTGTCGATGTCGTCACGCAGCTGGAGCAGCCATCGACCCTCCCGCTGCAGCATGGCCAGGGCGACGGCGGGCTTCATGGGGAGTCCTGCTTGAGGCGTGACCACTGAGCCAGTCCCCCACCCCGGCCACGCGCCGTCAGCGTCCCCTGCTGTTCGTTCAGCTCGATCAGCGCAAAGAAGGGCAGACGTTGCGGTGGCGGTGGCGGCAGGCTTCGCCGATGCAGCACCTGACCAGACCAGGAGAGCTCCAACGTCGCGAAGCTGAACACCAGTAGTGGCCTTGAACCTTTCAGATGGGCACTGCCACTGAACTGCAACTTAAAACCGGCCAAACAGACCTGATTGATGATTGTTAGGTCTTGATCGCAGCGTTTGAGAGTCAGGCTTGCCTGCAGCCAACGCAGCAGTGTTGCGGTGCCAGGAGCCGGCTCATCGCCGCTGCGACTCCAGGTCTGCTGCAACATCCAGCATCCCGGTAATGCCTCGATCTGAATATCGCTGCCCCCGCGGCGAATCTGGCGCTCCCGGGCCAGCAGGGCTGCGGCAGGCTTATCAGGCACGGCTGAGATCATGGAGCTCTGCAATCTCCCCATCTTTTCGGAGCCGACCCATGGAGCGCGACAAGCGCCGGACACCTCCCCTAACGGACCTGCTCCTGCGGGGTCTTCGCATCGGCTCCAGCACCATCGCCATTGTCGAACTGCTCCGCAGCGATTGGATTGGAGGTGGTCTTGCCAGCCTGGCCTGGCTGGTCTTCGTTCAGGTGGAGCGGCGTCGTGCCCCCCTCAAGCCTCCGTCCTGAGAATCGAATCAATGCAGTTCGGATGTTGACGGATGTAAGCGTTGAACTCCATGGCCAGCAGGCGCGCCTCAAAGGCGTCGGTGGCGTAGAAGCACGATTCCAGCTTTTCTCCGTTGGATGTCTTGTGGCGCACTGTGTAAGCAGCCCGTCCCTGAGCAATGCTGGCCATGGATGAATCGAGCAACGGTTTCAAGCTGGCACTCCTGCCATGTGGAATTCCATAACCATTCATTCATGTTTGCGTTTCAACGCTTCGTGAAGCTGTTTGAAGCATTCGCCAGTCGTTCCGATCCCTCTGTCCTCATGGTTTTGCCCATGGTCTCTTCCTCTCTGGCGTTCAGACTCGCTCTGGCGTCCCTGCTGTCCTTCGGGACCATTCCGGCCCTGGCCGATTGGCAACCTGTGGAGGAACCGGCGGTCTGGCAGTCGCGTCGGAGCCGCCTGCTGCCGGGTAACGGTTGGATCTTCATGGAAGCACTGGAGACCCCATCTCTCAAAGCGGCTGAATACATTCGCTCTCCCCAAACCGTGGGCGGTGCTGTCGAGGTGGAGGCGGGATTGTTGATCCAGCGTGGAGGACAAGACCGGTGGACCCACCGAGTTCTGCCGATGCGTGCCAACTGCGCCAGCGGTCAGCTTGAGCAACGCGATTCCGACGGTGCGTGGAGTGTCTACCCCGGTCGCGACGGAACTGTGGTTAAGGTCCGCTGGATTTGTGCGTTGTGATGGGTCGGCCTGCTTTTCGTTATGAAAAACCTGAGCGTTTCGGTGAGTCGCTGACCACAGCACGTCCCTGGAACCGTTCCGCTCTGACCGATGTGGAACGCCTTAACGGCCGTGTGGCCATGCTTGGTTTCGTCGCTGCGGTGGTGCTTGAAAAGCTGACCGGATTGGGAATCTCAGGTCAGCTCGGCGCTGCTTTGCGTTGGTACCTGCAGTTGGGTTGATCGATGGCGGTTGTTTCTGTTCTTGAGGACTCGCAACGGTTCAAGTTGGATTCCTCGGATGACGCGATCTTCTACAGCGAGCCCCGCTTTGTTCATCATCTGGATGCCGGTTTTCGGGCTCGCCTGACGACCCTCTATCGCGAGCGCATTCCCCCCTGCGCCCAGGTGTTGGATCTGATGAGCAGTTGGGTGAGCCATCTCCCGGAGGATGTCAGTTACGACAAGGTCATCGGCCATGGCCTCAATGGAGATGAACTGAAAGCCAATCCCCGTTTGGATCAGCACTGGGTTCAGAACCTGAACCAGGAACAGACCCTTCCGGTGGAGGCTGAGTCGATCGATGCCACCCTCATCGTTGCCGGTTGGCAGTACCTGCAGCAGCCGGAGCCGATCGCCGCTGAGCTGTTGAGGATTACCCGCCCCCGTGGTCAGGTGATCGTCGCGTTTTCCAATCGGATGTTCTTCACTAAGGCTCCACAGGTCTGGACCGATGGTGATGACGGCGATCACCTGCGTTACATCGCTGATGTGCTGATGGCACAGGGCTGGCCCCAGCCGGAAATCATTGCCGAAGACACCCGAGCCGAAGGCGTGATGGGTTTGTTCGGTGGCAAGGGTGATCCCTTTTTCGCTGTCTTGGCTCAGAAACCTCTCCTCTAATCCCTTCACTTTTCTCGGAATTGAGTGATGGACGTTGGCCTGAATTGCGGCAGCTTGAGGCGAGAACCACAATCACCATGAGCTTCACCCTTCCGGGTCTTCTCCCCTGGCGGTTCAGGATCGTGTTGATCGGTCAGCAGATTGTTCTTGAGGCTTCTGCAGAGGGGCAACAACTGAGCACCTTTCTTGAACCTGGTGGAAGCCGAATCCGGTGTGGGTACGACCTCATCGATGCCCCGCAATGTGCGTTGATCAAATGATCAGCACGATCTGATCTTGTCCGGCACGTCTCGCCTGTCCCAGCCTGTTGTCATCCTCGGTGGTTTTCTGATTACCGATGAGGCGTATCGGCCCCTCGCCGATTGGATTCATCAAGCCACCGGCGCTCCAGTGCGCATCGTGCCTGCATCCAGATTGGATTGGCTGGCAACGAGTTGGGGCTTCGGCTGGTGTCGCTTGTTGGACCGTGTCGATTCCTGTGTACGCGAGCTTCAGCGCCAGTCTCCGAACGAGCGCGTCACCTTGATCGGTCACAGTTCCGGTGGGGTGATGCTGCGGCCGTATTTGGTCGATCAGACCTTCCTGGGACGCTGCTTCAACGGCGCAACCCGGTGCAACCGCCTGATCACCCTGGGCAGTCCCCATCAGGCTATGCGTGCCACACCGCTACGGGCACGTGTGGATCGTGCGTTTCCGGGTTGCCCTGAAGCTGATCAGGTGGATTACGTGGCTGTTGCGGGTCGGCTTGATCCTCTGGGATCAAATGCATCAACCTTTTCAACCCGCACCTCCGCCCGTAGCTATCGCCAGATCATGGGCGACCCGGATTTAGAGGGCGATGGCTTGGTTCCGGTTCAATCGGCTCTGCTGCGCTATGCCCGTTGGATCGAGCTTTCCGATACGGCCCATGGTGGCTTGTTCGGTCAAAGTTGGTATGGCTCGACGGATCGAATCGACCATTGGTGGTCGCAGCTGGGTGATTGAGCTCCCAGCGGCGTCACGCGATCGGGCATTGTGGCGTGCTTCGGGGATCAAGTTGTGCAGGAATTGAAAGGCTTTGGCGGACAGGCCAGCACGTCCAAGCGGAAATCAAGCAAAAAGCGCAAGCCAGGAACGTCGAACCATCGACGTGACCAATGCCCAATGGGGCGCGATCCCGGTCTCGAAGCCATTCAGGCCCGACAGTGCCTTGCCTTGCCGTTGACCGGTCGCTTGACCCTTTCACAGGTGAAGCGGGCCCACAAACTCCTGGCTGTTCAACATCACCCAGACAAAGGGGGGGATCCCGCGCTGATGACACGGTTCAACACAGCCCGCGATGTGTTGCTTCAGCCAGAGATGGAGCTGCTTGCTGCGTGAGGCTGGTCAGTTGCTATTGCTTCGGCCGAGAACCAACCAGGTGATCAGCATGAGACCACTCAGGCTGACAACGGTGTAAATCCAATCGGCGTACGGCGTCCAGAACAGTCCCGCAACGGGGGCTGTCATCTGTCCCAGACCAGCAGTAGGACGACAAACAACGCACCGAAGACGAGGAAGGGGGTGAGCAGAGTCAGCAGAGACTGTGTTTCGATCTTTCAAGCTGCAGCAAGCGGATCATCCGGCCGTCTGTTTTGATCTGTCAAATCTCTGTCATTCACTGAGATTCAGGCCAGAGCTCGATGCCCACCAACATTCAATGGGATGGAGATGTGAGATGAACAATCGTCAGCGTCAACTTCTGGTTGTTTTCCTGGCTTCGATGGGTTTTGGTTTGTTGGGTGGCCTGGCTTATCGCGTCACGTCCCAATTGATCAGGCCGGGCAAGATTGATCTGGATCGGGCGTCGCCTGATCAACAGATCAGGCCCGCGCTGAAGGGTGCTCCGTTGCCTGCGAAAAACAGACTCCCCAAAGGATCCGACTGTGTCGTTCCTCCTGGTGGTGGTCCGCCTGTCACGAAGGAATTCCAGCCCTGTTGATTCCATCCTTGGTACAGGATCACTGGACAATCTTCAAAAGAAAAAATAAAAAAGTGCCTTCTGGATACCCGGAATTGTTTCAGTTGTTCTCTCTGATACCGAAATCAATGCAACTTGCAGAGAATGTTCCTTCTCTTATTAACCACGTATGAACAGCGACCAGCGACTCAGCTATCTGCACCTGATGAACAAAGCCGCTGAATCTGAAGACAGGCAGAGCTACTTCTACTATCTCAAGCTTGCTGAGGAAACGCTGCAGCGCCAGGATCCTGAAGCTCTCTGGAAGCCTGCAAGCTGATTCATCGAATGATGTTGGCCTTGAAAAATCCGAATCCAAGGCCAAATGATGATGATTTATCGCGATGCAGTGTGACCGCGACATCGAAATCGAGCAGATCGGAGTCTTCGATATCCTCACGCTTCAGGTTGAACGCGTTGTCGGCTTCGAATCGATCGATGATTGAATCGCGATTGGTCTCCAGATAATCCACGACCTGTTTCAGCACATGGTCACGCCAAGCCTCGCTGGCTTCGTTGCTGACTCGATCAGACATGGGGGATTGGAACCTGTCTACAGATTGAACCCAAGCCCAACGTTGACGCGAGTGCCGTAGTTGTAGGGACGAACAGGAGCAAGCCAGGGCGCTGGAGCAACAACGACTCTTCGGCTTAAGGGTGCATACCTCCGGCGTAACGGTGCATAGACCGGGGCGTAAGTGCGGTAGTAGGGGCGATAGGTCTGTTTAACCGCCTTGTTGTAGCCCTTCCGGTATCCCTTGTTGTAGGCCTTCTGCTTCTTGTGGGAGTGGTGATGGTGATCGTTGTGGGCCTGGGCAGCGGGGCTGACACCGATGCCTGCGACTGCAATCAGAAGCACAGCTGTACTGAGACGTTGGGCGAGCGACATGGCCGATCGTTTGACTGATCCGACGCTATCCAGCGTGGATGGGAAAACCATTTCAGCTTTCCGCTCAAATGTGACGGGATGCTCCTCGTCGACAGATTTTCACTCCGTGTCTGTGCGTTGCTCCAGCACAAAGCGCAAAGCCCACAGTCCGGCATAGGAGCTGGTCAGGAGGAGGAGGATCAAAATCAACACGACGCATCCTCATTGGAGGATTGTTTTAGCTGAACTGCGATTGTTCTGTGGATGTAGCAGTTCAATTCACTTCCACCAAGTGCCTATGCCATCGGAAGCAGCCTCGATTCTCCTTTGCCTGGTTGGTTCAAAATAGCGATTCAGGGCTCAATCTTGTTGCCGTTTAAATGGCTTATTTGTTCATATCTTCCAGTACCCGTACCAGTCGGGATGTGGTGGTGCTTCTTCGATATCTGGGTCAGCTGTCAGTTTCAAATGCCACTGACCATTGCCTTGAATCGGCAGCAGATCATCCAGTGCGCTGTCCATCTGAACACCGTGCAGATCATCCTTGTGAACCTGTTCCAGTCCCCTTAGCCAACGCTGGCGAGCCCGCGCTTTTGCGGATGCGGATGAATGCGCCACGATCACTCCGAACGAGTGCTGTTCCGCCATGGACGTGGGGTCATAGGCGCCAAGGTTGATGAACCACAGACGCTGTGCTTGATCAGCAGTGGATGAATCCTGAGCCTGCTCAACAACCTCTACGCAGTGTCCATCGACGTGGTCGATGCAGCGATAGCTGTCGATGTGCAAGCCACGGCGCAGACCGATCCATTCCTGACGCAGGGTCGGCAGCGTGGCGTCGATGGTCTCACCCACCACCCAGCGCACATCGTGTTGCTCGATATGGCACCCCTTGCAACGCCCGCCCAACACCACCAGAAAAAGTTTCTTTCCGGTGGTCATCACTTTGCTGTTGACGTTGCTGTTGACGTTGTTTCTGCATGGGCGACGACGGCGCGGCAGTGGGTGATGAATTCCTCGGCGTTCATCGTGCCCTTGGCCTCTTTGGTCTGGTGGCTGAGGATCTCAAATTGGGCGATGGTTTCGTTGCCAACTGGGCAGACCGTCGGACACCGGCTGCCTTCCAGACGTTCACCGTCCAAGGGCAGTCCGTCGTAGGGATCTCTTCCGTTACAACGGTGAAAGGCTGCATGGATGGCATCAATAGCCTCCTTCACCTGATAGGTCGCTCCTCGTTTCTTGGCGCGCTTGGTGATTGTTACCGCTGTGCGGTTCAGCAGCCGCTTGTAGGTGTCTGCGTCGATGTTGAGCCAGGTGGGTGGCGCAAAAGTCATCGGATGGCTCCTCATGCCAGCCCTCAGCCGTTCCTGGTGCTCAGACTTTTTCAAGCCAGTCCATAAACAACCGCTTGATCTCCTCTTCGTTCGTTACCCGCTCACTCAGAGAGGCGGTCACAGCGCCTGGATATTCACGCTGAACAATCTGTTCAGCCTCATAGGCATCTGTTGCTTCCACAGGCTTGAACCCAGCTCCAACGCCCACTGGAGAGCAATAAAAGACGGGGAAACGACTCATCAGCTCGGTGGTTGAAACCTCCAACCGATAGCAACGATCTTGCGATGGGAGTCGCAGCCAATAAAAAAGGAGCAGGCCCCTCAGCTCGCCCCACCACGACGCATTAGAGGGACCACTGCCCACGCTTTGCACTGCCCACGCTTGGGTTCCCTCACCTGCATCACCCTTGTCCAGGGTTTTTTCTTAAGTCCTGAGCATCAACTCCTTCAGATCAATAGGTTGAGTGCACTTTGCTAAGAAGCTTTGGCTTTTGATTCTGGAGATAAGACAGACAGGTTCATTGCAGCAGCCAAGTCACGTGCGGAGGCTGCGCTGAATGAGCCTGCACCAAAACTCACGGCCCTCGAGAAAGGCATGCTCGAGTCCATGCGACAGGGAGGTAGGCCCGTAAGGCACCGCTGATCTCAGCGCATCAGCAGCCAAACGGCCAAACCTCCTAAACCAAACCCTTTGAAGAACTGAGCCCAAGTCAGGCCGTAGGTGTCGAGTGAGAAGGTTCTCATCATCAGGTTCAGAACCTCTTTGTGCTTCCGGATCAGAAGCGAGCTGTTTGCAGTGTTCAGCTGCGGAACTTGCTTGAGTTTGATCTCCCCGAGCTTTTGCACCTTTGCTGACCGGTTTGACGCGGACTTTAGGGACCTTATTCAAGCTTCACTGCCTCACCCCAGGCCGGATCCTTCAAGCGCTTGCCACCTTGGCTCTGGGATAAGGCGCTAGGTACGCCACCTCCACAATCGGACAAATAGCCCCAGGAGGCAATGAGCACGACAGCTGATTGCCTGATGCTCCACCAGTGACGAGAGTATGTGCATCGAGATCGGAGGAGCCCATGACGGCCGACACTCCACCTGAGCAAACCGCAGAAGCAGCCTGACTTTTTTGGCCCCTGCTCCAACTTTTCAACCCAAACGTGAGCACTTCGTCTGTGACGACACTGTTGGTCGTCTGATCAGTCGACACTCCTCTGCACCGTGCGTAGGTGCCCCGTAGGAGTTCCGCTTCACACCTGGTTCAAATGGCCCCAGGGTTGCTAAAAGCCAGACGCTTCGACCTTCTTTTTTCAGTTCACTGTCGTTCGACTGAGCATCTCGCTTCACGGAACCAGCATCACTGATTAGGTCGACTGCAATGCATAAACGAGCGAGTTAGGCCGTCTTTCCATCGGGGAGGGCGGCCTTCCTCTTTGTGCTCGATGATGGCTTGGAGTTTTCTGCTCAGGGAGTGATGGATCAACAGAACAAGGACAAGGACTATTGGATTGACGAGATCGCCTTTCTCGAGTCGCGTTTAAACGGCAGCCAAGGTGACATCGATAACGATGATCGTGCTGCTTGCGAGGAAGCCTTAAAAGCTGCAAGGGAAAAGCTGGCCTCTTTTCGTTAGCTCAGCTCCCCTGTGCCCCATGGCCATGAATGCCTGTGAAGTTCATCAATCTGGCGACCTTCCTGTGATCAGCACGAGTTGCTTCAAACGATTTTTCAAAGCATCAGGTGAGGGCTCACTGACCTCGTGATTCACCACCGCTCCTTAGGCGCAACATGAGTGGACACTTCATTTGAACCTCCCCCTCCAGGGAGG
>Ga0189289_10433_pt1 | contig 15193 bp, 15 predicted proteins | sample UW106minimetaG_FD_130313 | JGI IMG/M metagenome (GOLD analysis project Ga0189289, IMG submission 130313) | Marine microbial communities from the Costa Rica Dome - UW106 mini metaG | ecosystem: Environmental > Aquatic > Marine > Oceanic > Photic zone | place: Costa Rica: the Eastern Pacific...
AAATGCTGCACCCGAGCGCCAACGGCAGCTTTAGGAAAATTGCAATGCAGCGTTTTGGCTTCCCGCTAGCGACAGTAGTGGGCCGAAAGGCGAACTTTGCAAAGTCAGCTTCCTGCGCAATGCTGCCATTGACCATTGAAAGGACGCCCAATTATGGACCGTGATCATTGCGGCAAATGCTGCAGCGTAGAGGTGGGCAAGCAGATTTACCCGTTGAAAGTTTCCCGCTCGTCATTCGACAACCGCGACCCTGCCCTGTCGAGGAGTACCTCACCTAACCATAAAGCCACCATCTACCGTCAAAACTGTCCCATTCACGTAGGCGGAAGCATCACTAGCAAGGAAGACGGCGGCGCCCATAAGGTCTGCCGGTGCTCCCCATCTTTCCGCAGGAATTCGATTGATGATCTCAGCGCTTCGAGCCTTGTCATTGCGCGTTTTGTCAGTAAGTGGCGTGTCGATGAAGCCGGGCGCAATGGCATTCACCTGAATGTTCCAATGGGCCAGTTCATCACACATTGCCTTCGTCAACCCAACCAGCCCGTGCTTGGTTGATGCATAGGCAGGAGACCATCGCCCCCCAAGAAACGAATACAGAGAGGCGATGTTGATGATCTTTCCGTACCGTTGGGAAATCATATGAGGGCTGCTGGCTTGGATCATATCAAACGCCGCCGTGAGATTTACAGCTACCATCTCGTCCCACTGGGTGCGTGAAAACTGAGTCACGTCCTCGACGTTCAAACTGATGCCCGAGCAGTTCACCAAGATATCGAGCGAGCCCCAGTCCTTCAGGCATGCTTCAACCACTGTGATGCAATTGTCATTTTTGGTAATGTCTGCCTGGATGTGATGAATGTCCCCTGCGTCCGCGCCGGCTGTTGCATCGTTGAGGTTCCCCATCTCTCTGCGCCCGACGACTGTGACGTTCGCGCCCGCCCGCGCGAGCCCGATTGCAATTGCTTGCCCGATGGCACCCGTCCCACCCGCGACCAACGCCGTTTTTCCGGTAAGTGAAAAACTGTTCAGGCTGAATGCATCGAATGTCATCTGAAGACCTCAAGGTAGTGGGCGTTAAATTATAGGCCTTGCTTTCCGATAGCGGTAAGATCAGCGTTCCACAGGCGCCTTGTCTTGTCCAATCTCGCTTTGGCCAAGACAATCCAAACCGTTTGGCGACCAGATCCGACGCACTAGCCCGAATAGACTCTCGCCATGGTCGCGAGCGGTGTGGCCTTGATCGTCGACGCACGCTCTGCAGAGCCAAAGGCGATGAACCGGTCCATGCAAACCGCTTTCATCGCCGCAACGCCGGGCGCGAGATATTTACGCGGGTCGAACTCGGCAGGCGACGTCACGAGGACCTTTCGAATGGCGCCGGTCATCGCAAGTCTCAGGTCGGTGTCCACATTCACCTTACGCACACCATATTTGATACCACGCTGGATTTCATCAACTGGAACGCCCCATGTCGGTGTAATCGAGCCGCCATGATTGTTGATGATCTCTTGAAGTTCCTGAGGGACGGATGACGCGCCGTGCATCACCAAAGGCATATCGGGCAGTTTCGCATGGATGTCGCGCAGACGGTCGATGGCAAGAATCTCACCGTATGGTTCGCGCGTAAATTTGTATGCGCCATGGGATGTGCCAATTGCCACAGCAAGGGCGTCAACCTTTGTCATTTCAGCAAACTCTGCGGCCTCATCCGGATCGGTAAGCAGCATGTCGCGCGACAGCTCACCCTCGTATCCGTGGCCGCCCTCTGCCTCCCCTCTACCCGTTTCCAGACTTCCCAAATGGCCGATTTCCCCCTCGACGGAAACGCCGACCATATGCGCCATGTCCACAACTTTGGCGGTTACAGTGACGTTCTCTTCGAAACTGATCGGACGTGAGCCGTCCTCAGACAGCGACCCATCCATCATCACAGAACTGAACCCGTTCGTGATGGCGGACAAACACGTTGCAGGCGAATTGCCATGGTCTTGGTGCATGCAGACCGGGATATGCGGGTAAAGCTCGATCGCTGCTTTGATCAGATGCGAGAGCACGATGTCATTGGCAAAGGCACGGGCGCCACGGCTCGCCTGCATGATGACGGGGCTGCTTACCTCATCCGCTGCCTGCATGATGGCAAGCATCTGTTCCATGTTGTTCACGTTGAACGCGGGGATGGCATACCCATGAAGGCAGGCGTCATCCATAAGTTGTTTAAGCGTTATCAGAGGCATTCGAGCGCCCTCATGTTTGACAATATGCCTGCGCCACACGCTCAACCTCGGCGCGGGACCCAAGCACAACAGATGTTCGTTCGTGATGGTGACTGGGAACCTTATCGAGAAGCGGGCGTCGCCCGTCGGTCGCGAGACCACCTGCGGCTTCCATAAGCATGGCGATGGGGTTTGCCTCATACAGCAGTCGCAATTTGCCCCCTTGGGCGCTGTTTTCCGCGTCGACTGGATAAAGAAACACACCCCCACGCACCAAAATGCGGTGAACCTCTGCCACCATGGAGGCGGTCCAACGCATGTTGAACGCTTTGCCACGCGGTCCGCTTGGGCCTTCGATGCACTCTGCAATATAGCTCTGGATTTCCGCATCCCAGTGGCGCAGGCGCGAGACATTGATTGCAAATTCTGCGGTTTCACGGGGGACGGTCATCTTAGGCTGTGTCAGCACGAAGCTGTCTGTTTCTTGGTCTAGACTAAACCCGTCGACCCGGTCTCCAAGTGTCAAAACGAATATAGTTGACGGCCCGTAAAGAGCATATCCCGAGCAGACGAGTTTACGACCCCGCTGAAGGACGCAATCCGCCTTTGCCTCTTCGACCCTCGCAATGGCAAAAATTGAGCCGACCGAAAGATCAGCGTCCTGGTTTGATGATCCATCCAGCGGATCAAAGGCGATCACAAAATCGCCCTTGGACGGTTGATTTACTTCAATGACCTCATCGACTTCTTCGGACACGAGCGCGGCAACGCGAGGATTTCCCCTGCAAGATCGCACAAACACCTCATCCGCGAGGATATCCAAGGGCTTTTGGTTCTCGCCCTGTGGATTGATTGTGCCAGACAGCCCCAGATTTCCCTCAATCGCCGATTGGGCAACCAGTGTTGAAATCGACCAACATGCACTCGCGATACGATCAATTAGATCGCGCAGTTCAGAATCGCCCACCTCGCGCTGGAGGTAGGCGTGAAGCGTTTCATGTGACATCTGTTCAGCTGGCAAGATGTTCGAACAACCGTGCAACAGCTTCGGCGCCAGGATCGATATGACCTTCCAGCTGCTCCGCGTTGATGTAGCTGGCACGCCCTGCCTTGGCAGAGGTAATCGTCGCCGTGTGATCTGCACCTTTGCGGGCCGCGGCCGCGGCAGCGGCGACACCCTCACCCAGTTCCTGCAAAGCAGGCATCAAGGCATCCACCATCGTTCGGTCACCAGGATTTGCCCCCCCAATCTGACACATTCGATCCAACCCCGTTTGCAAGGCTTCCTTCATCGGCATTCCGGACGACGATGCATCGCCAGCTGCGGCAAAGAAGATCGCCAAAAGCACGCCGGATGAGCCGCCCATCGTCTGGCTCAACTCCAGCCCGATTGCGCGGTAAAGCTGCGTATGATCGGCTAAGGGCAGCGTGTCCATTGCCTCGATCAAGGCGCGGGATGCGGTCGCTAGAGTCGATCCCGTGTCGCCGTCGCCTGATTTAGCATCGAGAAGGTTTAAGTCTGCCTCTGATGCAATCAGCACGTTGCAACAAGCCGTCAGAAAGGCTTTTGTCGGCTCATGCTGAGAGGCCGGCGCGCGAATTGGAGACAAGCCATCGGGCAAAGGTAGAACCTCGGGTTTTTCAACCGGGTTGCAGCCGGGCCATGCAGGCGCGCCCACAGGTTGGGCCAACAGGTCTGCGTCACCGTTGGACAGTTCCAGCAAAGAGATCGAAAATCCATGCATGTCGAGGGCGGTCATCATCGCATCGGGACCGATCACATGCCGGATATGTTGCCCCACGTCAGACGCCAGCAGCGTATCGGTCAGGATCGACATCTCAAGAAACGAGGCGCCGCCAAGGTTGTTAATCAAAGCAACATGCGGGGTCTTGGGCATGCCTGCCGCCAGCTTTTCAGTCATCAGGGCGATTGCGTCTTTCGCCCCGCTTGAGGCGACTTGCTCGACGCCCGCTTCCCCGTGAATGCCAAGGCCCAGTTCGGCCATCCCAAGGGGAATACGATCCTCTTTCAGAGACCCCGGTACCGTGCAGGTATCCAGCGACATCCCAATGGACCGCGTTGCTTTTCTGACCCGTTCTGCGGCCATCGTACAGGCCTCAAGGTTCGCGCCGTTTTCAGCCATGGCACCAGCGATCTTGTGAACGAAGAGCGTTCCAGCGACCCCGCGCGCCTGAGGCAGGTCCGGCAGTGCGACGTCATCGTCCACAATAACCATCGACACCTTCAGACCGAAGGCACGGGCCCTTTCTGCGGCAAGGCCAAAGTTCAAGCGATCGCCTGTGTAGTTCTTCACGATCAGCAAACAGCCCGCAGGGCCTGTGACGGCCAAAATCCCAGCCAGAACCGCATCAACTGATGGCGATGCGAAGACATCGCCACAGACTGCGGCGGTCAGCATCCCCTCGCCGACAAATCCTGCATGGGCTGGCTCATGTCCCGAACCGCCACCTGAGACCAGCGCGACTTTGGATTTATCCCAGTCCGACCGCACGACAACACGGATGTGGGGATAACCGTCAAGCCGCGTCAGTCTCCCGCCTGAGGCTGCGATCGTTCCGCCGATGGCCTGTGTGACCATATCTTCTTTAGCATTGATAAAGTGTTCCATTGTGTCCTCCCTCAGGCCACGCGCGCGCCATTGGCGTCGAAATAATACGGATTGTTGGGGCGAATTTTGACCACGTCGCCTTCGTTCAGCGTTGTGTGGGCGTCAGTTACCGTGATCAGGTCATGGGTCTTGAAAGCAAGGTGAAGGCGGGTCTGATCGCCCAAGTGCTCAACACGGGTCACCATGCTGTCTTCGCCCTCTCCTTGAACGATATGTTCAGGCCGGAGCCCGATCGAAGCCGCACCATCAGGTGCACCACCAAAGACGTCAGCAGGCAGCACGTTGATACGCGGCTGGCCAAGACGGCTGGCAGCATAGACGCTCACCGGGTTCTCATAGATCTCGCGAGGTGTTCCGAATTGTACCAATTTGCCATGGTCAAGAACACCGACATGGGTGGCCATGGTCATCGCCTCGATCTGGTCGTGAGTGACATAAAGAAGCGTGGCCCCCGAGTTGGCCTGGATGCTCTTCAATTCGATCCGCAGATCAGATCGCAGCTTGGCATCCAGCGAACTGAGCGGCTCGTCCATTAGATAGACCGATGGATTGCGAACCAGCGCCCGCCCGATTGAGACACGCTGCATCTCGCCCCCCGACAGGGCCGTCGCCTTGTTGCTCAACTTGTGGCTGATCTGCAGAACCTCCGCGACCTCACCGACCTTTCGGTCGATTTCGGCCTGAGGCGTTTTCAGGATCGGGGATTTCAGCGGAAATTCAAGGTTCTGGCGCACAGTTAGGTGCGGATAGAGAGAGTACTGCTGGAAAACCATCGCCACATCTCGCTGCGCTGGCGTCAGCCCCGCCATGTCACGGCCTCCGATCATGACAGTTCCGGTGTCAGGCTTATCAAGGCCAGAGACCATGCGTAGGGTCGTTGTCTTGCCCGCCCCCGTGGGGCCAAGCAGCACAACGAACGACCCGTCCGGCACGGTCATCGTGACATTGTCCAAAGCAGTTTCTTCACCAAATGATTTGGACACGCCGTTCAAAGTGACATCAGCCATTGGACAAAACCTCCATATTTGCGGCGCTCTTCAGCGCCTTGCCGGTTTCTGCATTGAACAGGGTTATGGTCCGCGCATCGAAGTGCAGCCCGGTCTGGTCGCCGACATTGATACGGTCCGCCGACGACAAGCGCGCCTTTACCGCGCCATTTGCTGTCTCCAATGTGACGATCTGTGTCGTGCCAAGATACTCGGTTGCAATTACCCGGCCCCGATAGGGCGCGCCGTCGTCAAGCCGCACATGTTCGGGACGGATGCCAAATGTGATGCCGCCGTTCGCCCCTTCGCGGGCTTCTGGGACAGTGACCGCGACGTCGTTGAGACGGATTTCGGTCGATCCGGTGCCCACCATACCGTTGAAGTCGAGGAAATTCATCGGAGGGGAGCCAATGAACTGCGCCACAAACTTGGTCGCGGGCCAGTCGTAGATGTCTTGCGGTACGCCGAATTGTTCAACGACGCCGTGGTTCATCACAACGATCTTGTCGCCCATCTGCATCGCTTCAAGCTGGTCATGGGTCACATAGACAGTCGTGGCGTTCATCCGGTCATGTAGCGCGCGCAATTCCTCGGACATGTGTTCGCGGAATTCGGCGTCAAGCGCACCCAAGGGTTCGTCCATAAAGAACGCCTTAGGGTCACGTACAATTGCGCGGCCCAGAGCCACCCGCTGACGGTCGCCGCCTGACAGGCCGCCCACGGGCTTGTTCAGAATGTCGGTGATGCCGAGGATCTCTGCGATCTCACCAACCTTCTTCTTGACCTGCACCTTGGGCATGCCTTGGCTCAACAGCGGATAGCTGATGTTCTTGCCGACGTTCATATGCGGGTAGAGCGCGAACATCTGGAACACGAAAGCAATGTCACGCTGGCTGGCGGGCTTTTGGCCGACCTCTTCGCCGTCGATGTAGATCTCGCCCGATGTCGGCAACTCAAGCCCCGCCATCATCCGCAGGGTCGTGGTCTTGCCGCAGCCAGAAGGCCCCAGCAGCATGAAGAACTCGCCATCTTCGATCGTAAAGGTCGAGGATTGCACAGCCGTGAAAGCGCCGAAGTCCTTGCGCACGTTTTCAATGCGTATTTGTGCCATTGGTGCGCCTCCTATTCTGGAAAGTGGCTGACGATGATGAACATCACCGTGCCGATGAGAGTGATAATGAAGGAGTAGGTGTAAAGGCCGATCGCGATAGGCTGCATCAGCATGATGACACCCAAGGCGATAAGGATCGAGGCCACCATCTCCCACGGGCCACGGCGGAGCCGTAGCAGGCCATTGATAAAGTTGGTCATTTGCGTACCGCTCCGAAGGTAATGCCGCGCAGCAGGTGTTTGCGCAGAAGCACGGTGAACACCATCACGGGGACAAGGAAGATCGTGGCGCCGGCGGCCACAGCGGGCCAGTCTTTGCCGTTCACACCGATGATGTTCGGAATGAAGGGTGGTGCTGTTTGAGCCTCACCAGACGTCAGCAGCACGGCAAAGGCGTATTCGTTCCACGCAAAGATCAGACAGAAAATTGCTGTAGAGGCGATCCCCGTTGCGGCCTGTGGCAGGACCACTTTGTAGAAGGCCTGGAACCTCGTGTAGCCGTCGATCAGCGCTGCCTCTTCGTACTCCAGCGGGATCTCGTCAATGAACCCTTTCAAGAGCCAAACTGATAAAGACAGGTTCACGGCTGTGTACAGCAGTATCATGCCAAGGTGGGTGTCGTTGAGACCCAGATTGCGAAACATCAGGAAGATCGGGATGGCTACAGCAATCGGCGGCATCATCCGCGTGGACAGGATGAAGAACAACAAATCGTCCTTTAGTGGCACGCGGAACCGGCTGAACGCATAGGCCGCTGCCGTGCCAAGGATCATGCACAATGCTGTTGAGCCAAACCCAATGATGACCGAGTTCAGGAAGCGCTCACCATAGCGGGACGGACCAGAGATGACGGTGCCGCGCTCGCGGGCGATTTCCTCATACCAGGTTTGCGGGGGGCCAGCGGCCTCCAACATGTCATCGGTTGCGCGGGTCCGGTCTGTGAACAGGTTCACATAGCCCTCGAGCGTTGGCTGAAACACGACAACAGGCGGATAGGCGATCGAGTCAGACGGTGACTTGAAGCCCGTGGCGATGATCCACAGCAATGGGATGATCGTGATGACGGCATAAGCGATGACCAGAATACCAGCAAACCACTTGGTGCCCTTGGTCGGTTCGGTGACAGAAAAGCTCATCTTTCTTTTACCTTGTTGAGCGCTTTGACGTAGATCGACGCGAGGCCGAAGACGGTGACAAAGAGGATGACGGCGTAGGCAGACGAATAACCGGTCCGCCACTTCTCAAACGCTTCTCGTTTGAGGTCGATTGACGTCAGCGTGGTCGTATTCCCCGGACCGCCGCCGGTCAGTTGCACCACAAGGTCGAACATCTTGAAGTTCTCGATTCCACGGAAGAGGACAGCCAGCATCAGGAATGGCAGGGCCATAGGAATGGTGATCGTCCAGAACTGACGCCACTTGCTTGCCCGGTCGCACTCGGCAGCCTCATAGACGCTGTCGGGGATAGACCGCAGACCAGCCAGACAGATCAGCATGACAAACGGGGTCCACATCCAGGTATCCGCGATAATGATCGCCCAAGGTGCTAAATGCACATCACCGATCATTGAAAAGCTCGCGGGATCAGCACCCGTAAAGAAGGCCACGATGTAATTGAAAAGACCGATTTGCGGCTGATAGAGGAACGTCCAGAAGTTACCAACAACAGCTGGTGACAGCATCATCGGGAACACGATAATCGTCGTCCAAAGATCGTTGCCCCTGAATTTCTTGTTGATGAGATACGCTAGCGTGAACCCGATCAGAACCTGCAGGGCAATCGTCCACAACAGAAAATGCGCGGTTGCCTGCATCGTATTCCAGATGTCTGGATCATTCAGGATGCGCTGATAGTTGCGAAGGCCCACCCATTCGACATCATTGTTCGGCCGGTTGACCCGGTAATTGGTAAAGCTCAGCCGGATCGTCCAGATCAGGGGGAAGATATTTACGGCGAGCAGCAAAAAGATTGTCGGCGCGACAAAAATCCAGGCGATTGTCCGGTCAGACAGACCTTTGATCTTTCGCGCTAAACCATCGGGGGTCTTGACCGCCATCTGGTCAATGGGTGAAGTCGTCATTTGGTGTTCCTGTGACGCGAATTAGCGTTCGGCGAATTCACATCTTGCCAATGTGTGAGGATATCCCCCAGCCAAGGTTTCGCTTGGCTGGGGAAAGTCAGTCCCCGCGCGTGACGCGTTTGGGGATCCGACAGGGAGGAAAGGTTAGAGCTTGCCTTCGTCTTCAAAGACTTCGGTCCAGTCCCGAACCAGGCCATCAAGCGCCTCTTGCGCCGTGCCTTCACCCGCGACCACGTAATTGTGGATGCGTTCCTGCATCGGGATCAAAAGGTCGGCATAGGCCGGTTCAGCCCAGAAGTCTTTCACGATCGCCATGCTATCAAGGAAGGTCTGCGCGTAAGGCTGCGATGTTGCAAAACTTGGGTCTTCAACCACTGCGGACAGCGCAGAATAGCCACCCAGCTCCCACCAACGGGCCTGCACTTCAGGCTGCGCAAACCACTGGATGTACTCCAGCGCGGCGTCCTGCTTTTCAGAGTAGGCGACAACAGAGATCCCCTGACCGCCCAGCTGAGCGAACTGACCCGCGGGGCCAGCGGGGTTCGGGAAATAGCCCGACTTGCCGCCACCTACATTCTCGTCCGCCTCAACGCCGGGCCAGATGAAGGCAAAGTTCATCTGCATCGCGACCTGACCGGAGCGGTAAGCGTCGATGTTTTCACCCATGTACCAGTTGGACGATCCCGGAGGGGTGCCCGTATCATAAAGCTCTTTGTAAGCCTCGAGCCCAGCGGCAGCTTCTGCCGAGTTCACGAAACCAGCGAGGTCGTAAGGCTGCTCGGGGTTTTCGTACTGGAAGCCATAGTTATAGAGCCAGTTGGTCACACCCATTGTGATGCCTTCAGACCCACGCTCGGTGTAGATCGCAGCACCGTAAACCGTGGTGCCATCGATGTCGCGGCCTTGGAAGAACTGCGCGATGTCTGTCAGTTGTTCCAGCGTTTCCGGAACACCCAGCTCGTAGCCGTAGGTTTCCATGAACTCGGCCTGAAGCTCGGGGCGTTCGAACCAGTCCTTGCGGTAGGTCCAGCCCACAACGTCGCCAAACGCAGGCAGCGCGTAGTAGTTCGGGGTGTTCTTCGGCCATTCGGCATAGCCGGTCACCGTCGCTGGGATGAAGTCACCCATGTCGATGCCATTGGCATCGAAGAAATCGTTAAGCTTGACGTAATGGCCGTTTTCAGCACCGCCGCCAATCCACTGGCTGTCGCCAATCATCAGATCGCACAGCTGACCGCCAGAGTTGAGCTCGTTCAACATACGGTCCGCGAAGCTGGTCCACGGCACGAACTCAAAGCTCATGTTGTGGCCTGACTGTTCTTCGAAATCCTTGGACAATTCGACCAACGCATTCGCCGGATCCCATGCTGCCCAGCAAAGCGTCAGATCTTCGGCCATCGCTGCACTAGACAGCCCGGACGCCATAACTGCGCCCGCCGCCACAGATGTGAGAAGGGTGTTTTTCATAAGGATATCTCCTCCCTGGTGTTGCGAGACAGGCCTCCTCGCCCGACTCATTGCGCAATCTTGCTATTTGAGACACGTGCCTCATTGCAAGATATTTTTGATGTACGTGTCTCATTTTGTGATATGACTTGCCTCGTACCACCCCTAAGACAAGACAAAGGACGTTGGTTTTAGATGCTGCAAATGTCTGATAAGCTTTCCAAATCCCTTGATGGTTGGAACGATCGCGATATGCTGAGACCGACGACAAAAGACTTAGCAAAAGCAGCCGGTGTGAGCCGGGCAACTGTTGACCGTGTGCTCAATGGGCGCGACGGCGTGAAGCAGAAAACCGTCGACAAAGTGAATGCAGCTATCAAGGAACTTGGCTTCACGCGCAACATTCAGGCGGCCAACCTCGCCAAGTCCAAACGCTATCGCTTCGTCTTTGCCCTGCCCAGATCAGGTGATGCGTTCCTTCAAGAGATCATCCGGCACATCCACGATGGCCAAAAGGCTTTTGCCCAAGAGCAAATCTGGTGTGACGTTCGTCAGATTGACGAAAACGACCCACATAGCATTGCGTCCTTTCTTGGCTCACTGGAGCCGGACGACGTCACAGGGGTCGCCATCATGGCCCCTGAATCGCCGCAAGTTCGAGACGCCATATTCCGCCTGCAGGAGCGCGGCGTGGCGGCCCTCCCGTTTGTTTCTGACCAAACGACGATGGACACGGATTGGGTCGGCATCGACAACCGGGCCGCGGGTGCTACAGCTGCGGCCCTGCTCGGCCGGTTTTGTGGCAGGACGCCCGGCTCCATTCTGGTGATTGCAGAAAGCATGCAATCCCGAGACAGTCTTGAACGCCGCTTGGGTTTTGACGCGGAACTCAATGCACGCTTCCCGAACCTCAGCGCACTGCCATCACTCGAGACCTATGGCGACGAAGAACGCGCCGAGACGATCATTACCAACATCGTCAGCAACAACCCCGAAATTGTGGGCATCTATGTCATGTCGTCTGAAGCGCGTGTGCCGCTTACGATTATCGAGGGTTTGCCAGAGGCGGATGGGGCCGTTCGGATCGCACATGAACGTACCCCTTTTACTGAGGCGGCACTGCTTGACGGACGATTGGATTGCGTGATCGCTCAGAATGCTGGCCATCTGGTTCGAAGCGCGGCTCGAAAGCTCAAAGCAATTTCTGACAGAAGCATCACCCACACCCAGCAAGACCGTATCCGCGTCGAAATCCTGATGCGAACCAACCTTTGAGACGGGTACGACAAAATTTCTTTCGGTCAACCTCCGTGGATCGATATCGGAAGTCCGCTTTCAACTCGCTTTGTGCTGCTTTTCGCACCTGCAGCGAATAACGGCTATCCGTTCAAGGTTTTGATGCCTGCGGCCGCGAAGCGCTCAAACCTGCCATTGGGGCACAAGCGGCGAAGGCCCGCTTTGTCCCGCGTAGTAGACCTTGTTGCGAACCGCAGCGAAATTCGGCTCTCCGCCCGAATTAGACGTTGTGAATGCCGTATCCCATCGGTTTTTCTTTTCGACCTATTAGGGTCAGGACTCATAGCCAGTAAATGACGAGAGCGGCCAGCGCGATGGCTGACAGGAAGACCTTCGGGCATCTGTCGTATCGGGTTGCCACACGCCGCCAATCCTTCAACCTCCCAAACATGATCTCGATCCTATTGCGACGTTTGTAGCGGCGCTTGTCGTATTTGACGGTTTTCTTGCGCTGCTTTCGGCCGGGGATGCATGCGCGTATCCCTTTGTCTTTCAACGTTTCTCGGAACCAATCCGCGTCATAGCCACGATCCCCAAGCAGCCAATCAACCTTGGGCAAGCGGCGCACCAATGCACGGGCACCGATGTAATCGCTGACCTGTCCTGCGGTCACGAACAGGTCCAGCGGGCGCCCTTGACTGTCGCAGATGGCGTGCAGCTTGGTGTTCATGCCGCCTTTTGTTCGGCCAATCAGGCGTCCACGCCCCCTTTTTTGACGCTCAAGCTCGCCGCCGTGCGATGTGCCTTCAGGTACGTTGCGTCGATCATCACGGTCTTTGTCTCGCCGTGATCTGCGGCCAGACCTGCCATCATCCGGGCGAAGATACCCTTGTCACTCCATCGTTTCCAACGGTTGTACAGGGTCTTGTGCGGCCCGTATTCCGTGGGCGCGTCGCGCCACCGTAAGCCATTGCGATTGATGAAGGTAATTCCACTCAAGACCCGCCGATCATCGACGCGGGGCTTGCCGTGTGACTTGGGAAAGAAGGGCTCAAGACGCGCCATCTGCGCATCCGTTAACCAGAAAAGATCGGACATACTCACCGGTCGTTTTTCAAACCGTGAATCATGCTGCCACTCGGAAATCAATGGGTCCTGACCCTAGGGAACGCTTTTTGACAACACAGTACAATGTGTACCCATCAGTTGACAAACATGCCCGAGCCTACACCGTCGGCATGCATGGTAAGTCACAGCCGGTTTCCTCGCTCAGCTCTTTGCCATTTTTATTTAGGCCAGCTACTGCTTCGGCATATTTTCGCCTCACGTTAAAAGTGTATATTTTCAGAGGCGTGGACAGACTATTTCGGGAGTTACCTTAACCCCAGGCGCAAATGCACCGCTACAATAAGCACGACCTTCCCCCCGTTCCCCTCCACTATTTTGATATTCGCCGCCGCAATCAAGCAAGCAAAACACCGCTTGATCGCAGTTTGAACGACAGCCATTACGGCAATCGAGTAGATGTCGGAGGTTGGCCATGAGTTCACACCGGCACTCCCGTTCCAGTAAGCGGCTACCAGCAAATGATCTCCTACAACTCGTGCGTCTGATGGCGCGCGAAGCCGCGCGACAGCACTTCGACGAACCGTCGAGACCCGCTGATCGTTGACGTGACAATGCTTGCGCGATCCTTTGAAAGAAGCTTAGGGTCGCGTTTTAACAAATCTATTCTACTCTGTTTCAACAAGGAGGCCCTGCTGAATGCGCGCCGCCATCTACGCCCGCTACAGTTCCGACAAACAAAATGACGCTTCCATTGAGGACCAACTCCGCCTTTGCCGCGAACGCGCGACCAGAGAGGGTTGGACGATTGTGGACAGCTACAGTGACCGCTCAATCTCCGGCGCGAGCCTGATCCGCCCTGGCATTCAAAACCTTCTGGAGGATGTCTCGGCTGGTAAGTACGACATTGTGCTAGCAGAATCTCTAGATCGCATCTCTAGGGACCAGGAAGACATCGCAGGTGTGTACAAACGCCTGAAGTTCGCTGGAGTTCAGATTGTGACCCTTTCAGAAGGCGACGTCGGCGAACTACACATTGGCTTCAAGGGCACGATGAGCGCTCTATTCCTAAGGGACCTCGCAGACAAAACACGTCGCGGCCTTCGTGGCCGCGTTGAAGCAGGTCGCTCCGGCGGGGGCAATAGCTACGGCTATGATGTTGTCCATCGCCTGGAGGCCGATGGCTCTCAAGCCACCGGCGAACGCCAAATCAACCCCGAGGAAGCAGCCATAGTCACTCGCATTTTTGAAGACTATGTGGGCGGCCTCTCTCCGCGCAAAATTGCTCAGGCTCTCTATCAGGAGGGTGTTCCTGGGCCGCGAGGAACAGCATGGGGCGCTTCTACCATCCACGGCAACAATAGCCGCGGCACCGGCATATTAAACAATGAGCTCTACGTTGGGCGCCTTGTCTGGAACAGGCTGCGCTACCTAAAGGATCCCAACACCGGCCGCCGGGTTTCCAGGCTCAACCCGCCAGAAGACTGGGTTTCAGTACCAACGCCGGAACTACGCATCGTTCCACAGGAACTATGGGACGCTGCAAAGTCCCGCCAACGACAAACCGCGCTCCCCAAACGGACCAACCTGGGGCGCGCTATGGGCAGTGCCCGACGGGCAAAATACTTGCTCTCGGGACTGCTTCGCTGCGGGTCCTGTGGTGGTGGCATGTCAGTGATTTCGCAAACACACATCGGCTGCTCCGCTGCGCGCAACACAGGTACCTGTAACAATCGCAAGTCCATTGCACGCATCAAAGTTGAAGACCGGGTGCTCAGCGCCCTCTCCGATCAATTGATGGCCCCAGAACTGTTCCGCGCCTTTTGCAAAGAGTTCGTCGCAGAGACCAATCGACTGCGAGCTTCGTCTCAATCGTCGCGCGCATCCAAAGAAGCCGAGCTCGCCAAAACAAATCACGCTCTGGAACGTCTCGTCCAAGCACTGATAGACGGCGCTCCAGCGCCCACAGTGAAAGACAAAATGGCTGAGCTGGAAGCGAGGAAAGCCCAATTGGAAAGTGACTTGAACGCGGCGCCAGCGCCTCAGCCAACACTGCATCCCAACATGTCAATTATCTATCACTCAAAGGTTAGCAACCTTGCCGACGCTCTCAATAAGCCGGATGTGCGTTGCGAAGCTGCAGAGGCGCTGCGCGCTCTGATCGACCATGTGGTTCTGACGCCGTCGGCGGAAGGATATGACATCGATCTGCATGGCGATCTTGCGGGTATTTTGGCATTAGCGTCTGCTCAAAACGCAAAAACCGCCGTAGCCGATGTGGCCGAGGCGGTATCGCAAGTAACGTTGGTTGCGGGAGCAGGATTTGAACCTGCGACCTTCAGGTTATGAGCCTGACGAGCTACCGGGCTGCTCCATCCCGCGACACTTTTTTGTGGCCTACCGCCCGGAGGGCTACTTGAGGCCAAA
>Ga0189289_10434_pt1 | contig 15192 bp, 16 predicted proteins | sample UW106minimetaG_FD_130313 | JGI IMG/M metagenome (GOLD analysis project Ga0189289, IMG submission 130313) | Marine microbial communities from the Costa Rica Dome - UW106 mini metaG | ecosystem: Environmental > Aquatic > Marine > Oceanic > Photic zone | place: Costa Rica: the Eastern Pacific...
CTCTTTTGTACTTTTTAAATAAATGGTATCCACCCTGTTAATAGTTTTAAGTAAAAAAAATAGCAGTATAGGTAATATTATGGTGAGTATAATGATTGAAAAGATTTTAGCATTCTGCAGCGGTTCAGGAATAAATCGCGGAGTTTTATGAAAGTAAAACAACACGCCTAAAAGTGGCATGATTAATGGATGAAAAACAAACGATATACTTTTAAGAACAAAATCTTTCATCCGATTGAGTTAATTAAAGTTCTTTTCTCAAACGTGCAACAGGGATATCAAGCTGTTCTCTATACTTCGCGACAGTTCTTCTGGCAATTGGATAGCCTTTTTCTTTAAGAATTTTAGAAAGTGCCTCGTCGGTGAGTGGTTTCTTTTTATTTTCCTCTTCGATAACCGTCTCTAAAATTTTCTTTATCTCTCTAGTAGAAACTTCTTCACCCTGATCATTGGTCATGGATTCAGAAAAGAATTCCTTTATCAATTTGGTGCCATAAGGGGTATCTACATATTTACTATTAGCAACACGCGATACGGTCGAAACATCCATATCAATCTCGTCGGCAATATCTTTTAGAATCATAGGACGCAACTTGCGTTCATCACCACTCAGAAAGTATTCTTTTTGATAATGCATAATAGCACTCATAGTCACAAATAAAGTTTGTTGACGCTGTCTTACTGCTTCAATAAACCACTTAGCCGCATCTAATTTTTGCTTAATAAAAAGAACAGCATCTTTTTGTGCTTTTGATTTTTCCTTGGTGTCTTTATACCCCTTGAGCATATTATTATACTCTCTTGATACGTGAAGTTCAGGCGCATTACGTCCATTAAGGGTAAGCTCGAGTTCTCCATCGACAATTTTTATTGCAAAGTCTGGAACAATATGCTCAACAATTTTATTATTTCCAGCATAGGAGCCACCTGGCTTTGGATTTAGGCGTTCAATTTCTTCAATGGCATCCCTAAGTTGCTCTTCATCAATACTAAATTTATGCATTAACTTTTTATAATGCTTCTTAGTGAATTGCTCAAAAGCCTTATCAATAATCGCAGAAGCTAACTCAATATCGGGATTTTGTTCTTTGCGATTTAACTGAATACTCAAACACTCTTGAAGATTACGAGCACCAACACCTGCAGGATCTAACTGATGTACAACCTCGAGAACTTTTTCGACCTCCTTTTCAGTGGTGTAAACATTTTGAGTAAAGGCTAAATCATCTGTTATATCAGATAAAGAACGGCGTATGTAGCCACTCTCATCTACACTACCTACTAAGAAATATGCAATGTCTTGATCTTGTTTGGAGAGTCTAAACGTATTAAGTTGATTAATTAAATGTTGCGTAAATGAAGTACCAGCCGCATACGGAACATTTTTTTCTTCATCATCTACACTATAATTATTGGCTTGTGTACGATAATCAGGAATTTCATCATCACTTAAATATTCATCTACGTTGATATCACCAGCATCAATCGTATCACTGTCATTATATTCATCTGATGAGTTGTCGAAATCATCATAATCATCTTCCGAGTTATCAGATTCCTTTCCGGTATCTAATGCAGGATTTTCTTCGAGTTCTTGTTTTAAACGTTGCTCAAAAGCTTGTGTAGGTAGCTGAATCAGCTTCATAAGTTGAATCTGCTGAGGCGATAACTTTTGAGAAAGTTTAAATTGAAGAAATTGCTTTAATGACATATATAAATATAATTAAAACTCTGCATTCTGTGGAGTTCGAGGATATGGAATTACGTCTCTAATATTACCCATTCCGGTTGCGAACATAACAAGTCTTTCAAACCCGAGACCAAACCCAGAGTGTACAGCAGTACCGTATTTACGTAAATCTAAATACCACCATAATTCTTCTTCAGGAATATCTAAAGCTGCCATTTTCTCTTTTAAAACATCCAAGCGCTCCTCACGCTGAGAACCGCCAACCATTTCTCCAATACCAGGGAAAAGGATATCCATGGCTCTTACAGTTTTTCCATCTTCATTTAAACGCATGTAAAACGCTTTAATATTAGCAGGATAATCAAAGAGAATAACAGGACATTTAAAGTGCTTTTCGACTAAAAATCGTTCATGTTCAGATTGTAAATCTGCTCCCCATTCATTAATCAAGTATTTAAATTTTTTCTTTTTATTTGGCTTTGAATTCCTTAAAATATCAATAGCCTCAGTGTAACTTACCCGCTTAAAGTTATTGTCTACCACAAACTTAATTTTGTCAATTAAATGCATAGGGCTTCGTTCTGCTTGAGGTAATGATTTTTCAGCATCTTGCAATCGCTTTTCTAAAAAGACCAAATCTTCTTGGTTATGCTCTAAAACATACCCTAAAACAGACTTTAAGAAATCCTCAGCAAGATCCATATTTCCTTCCAAATCCATAAAAGCCACTTCTGGTTCAATCATCCAGAATTCAGCAAGGTGTCGTGATGTGTTAGAATTTTCTGCTCTAAATGTAGGTCCAAAAGTATATACTTTACCAAGGGACATAGCATAGGTTTCGGCCTCTAATTGACCAGAAACCGTTAAATTGGCCTCTTTCCCAAAAAAATCTTGACTATAGTCTACTTCCCCAGATTCATCGAGTGGAGGATTTTTAGCATCTAAGGTTGTGATACGAAACATTTCGCCTGCACCCTCAGCATCACTGGCAGTAATTATGGGTGTGTGCATATTATAAAAGCCATTTTCCGTAAAATACTTATGTACGGCAAATGATAAAGCTGATTTTATGCGCATAACAGCACTAAAGGTGCTCGTACGAGTCCTTAAATGAGCATTTTCTCTAAGGAATTCAAACGTGTGTTTTTTAGGTTGAATAGGGTAGGTCTCTGGATCTGAATCTCCTAGAATCTCAAGCTCCTTGACCTGAATTTCTACAGACTGTCCTTTTCCTTGACTTTCAACTAATTCTCCTGAAACAAATATGGCTGTACCAGTGGTTATTCGCTTTAACGTTGCTTCGTCAAAATTTTCAAAATCTACAACACACTGCATATTATGTATAGTAGAACCATCATTTAAAGCAATAAACCGATTTGCTCTAAAAGTTCTAACCCATCCTTTTACAGTAACATCTTGTAGAGTTACATCTTGCGATAATAATTCCGCTACAGTTTTTGTTGTCATTTTTAATTATTTTGGAATGCTAAGATAAATGTTCTTCTTGATTTTTAGTCCTCTCCCCCTCAACATCTTCAGAAGGAATAATATTAATTGCAGGCTTACGTAATACTTCTTTGTTTGCAATATTTCTTTCTAACGATAATAGTAAGGAAGGCAGCAATAGTAAATTAGAGAGCATGGCAAACAGCAAGGTTATAGAAACCAAAGCACCTAAGGCAACTGTACCACCAAAACTAGAAATTGTAAATACAGAAAATCCGAAGAATAAAACAATAGAGGTATAGAACATACTTACGCCAGTTTCTCTAAGTGCGGCGTAAACAGATTTTCTAATTTTCCAGTGATTTGCTTGAAGTTCTTGCCTGTATTTAGCCAAAAAATGAATCGTATCGTCTACCGAAATACCAAAGGCTATACTAAACACTAATATTGTTGATGGTTTTATGGGTACTCCTACGAATCCCATTAAACCTGCTGTAACAAGCAATGGCAATAAGTTTGGAATTAATGACACAATAATCATTCTAAAAGATCTAAATAAATAGGCCATGAACAAAGCAATAAGTAAAATTGCAAGTGAAAGTGAAATCACTAAATTTCGCACTAAATATTTTGTACCTTTTTGAAATACTAGAGCTTTACCAGTCATAGTTACCTCATAACGCTCGCTCGGAAAAACTTTATCAATTTTAGTTTGTAAATTTTCTTGTATACGCTCCATCTTGTCTGTTCCGATATCCTTCATAAAGGTGGTAATCCTTGCGTATTGGCCAGTGCTATCAACAAAGTTCTTCAGTAAATCGATATTGCTAGAGGAGTTTTTTGCGTAGGATAAAATAAAACTGTTCTCTTGGCTTGTTGGTAATTGGTAATATTTAGGGTTTCCGTTGTAATAGGCTTGTTTACTGTATTTTACTAAACTTACAACAGAAATTGGCTTAGAAAGTTCAGGGGTTTCTTCAATTAATTCTTCGAGCTGGTTAATACGCTTTAAGGTAGATAATTTCATCACACCCTTTTTACGTTTGGTATCCACCATAATTTCTAACGGCATGATACCATTAAACTCATCCTCAAAGAATTTTATATCCTTAAAGAACTGCTTATTTTTAGGCATATCTTCAATTAAGCTACCTGAAATCTCAATTTTATTCATGCCTATCATACTGCCTATGATAAGAATAAGGGCAGTAACATATATGGTAATTTTCCTATGCTTAACCATGCGCTCCATCCAGTCAACAAAACCTCCAATCCAACGTTTATTTAAATGCTCTAAATGACGTTGTTTTGGATAAGGTAAAAACGTATAGATAATTGGAATAACCAAAAGGCATAAAATAAAAATTGCCAGAATACTTAACGAAGCAACTATACCAAATTCCGTCAAAAGTTTACTTTCGGTTAAAATGAACGTTGCAAAGCCTGAAGCAGTTGTAACATTGGTCATTAGCGTGGCATTGCCAATTTTGGTTATAACCCGTTGTAAGGATTTCACTTTATTGCCGTGCGCTTTAACTTCATGCTGGTATTTGTTGATGAGGAAAATACAGTTTGGAATACCAATTACAATTATTAAAGGTGGAATCAAGGCTGTTAATACAGTGATTTCATACCCAAGTAATCCAAGAATCCCAAAAGTCCACATTACTCCAACACAAACAACAATTAATGAAATGAAGGTGGCTCTGAAGGATCTGAAGAACAAAAAGAAAATTAATGATGTCACAAACAAAGCAGCTCCAATAAAAATAGGTATTTCATCTACAATGTTTTGTGAATTTAAGGTTCTAATGTATGGCATTCCAGACACCTTCACATCCAATCCAGTGGTTTCACGAAACCCTCTTACTTTTGGTTCTAAAATGTCAATAATAAAGTCTTTTCTCGCAGAAGTATTAACAATATCCTTTTTAAGATATATCGCAGTTCGAATAGTTTTGGTTTCTGCGTTGAATAAGAAGTTGTCGTAAAATGGATACCTTTTAAAGAGTTCTTCTTGAAGTGTATTAAGCTGCTCAATGTTGCTTATTGAGTCCTTGATAAACGGTTCTAAATCAAATTGTTCTTTGGCTGTATTTTTTACTAATTTTTGTAAATCCTTTATTGATAAAACAGTCTCTACCTCTTTTGTTGTTTTAAAAAATTCGGCGAGTTTGTTCCATGCATTAAACTGTTTAACGGAAAAAAGACTAGAATCCTTAACCCCTAGAACAATAAGATTTCCTTCTTCACCAAAAACTTTTAGAAAATCATTGTAGACAAGATTTACTTCATGTTCATCTGGGAGCATATTCGCTTCTGTATAGGTAAAGCGCATATGTTTCCATTGCATGCTAAAAAATACTGTAGCAGTAATTACAGCGAGAAGAATAAAAATCTTGTTACGAAGAATTAATCTCGCAACAGCCTCCCAAAATCCTGTTGTTAGTATTTTAAACATGGTCATTGTTCTACCTGAAACTCAGGTAATATTTAGTAAATTTTTCCAAAAGTAGAAATGAGCGGCAAAGGTAGAAAAAACCTAAGGATTTGCCAGTAAATTAACACTAATATAATGTTGTTTATAGAGAGATATTAAAAGTGAATTTAAATGCAATATTGTCTTCGAAATTTGGCAAGTAATATGCACCATATCTATAGGCAAAACTTAATCCAAACCCAAGGATAAGTTTATTAATTTCAAAACCAGACTCGGAATATAGATGTTCTAAAGTATTAAATTGTATACCTTGATGTCTATCTATACTATCCATGTTACCAAGTGCGTACCTTGAAATGAGAACTAATTGAGGTTTAAAGCGCTCAGTTATTTGAAAGGGTCTTAAAGCATGTTTAAGTTGTAACGTAGAGAATTTATCACTAAAAAACTCATTAAAGTACATAGTTTCAAAACTGTTTAAACCAGCAACAGAAAACCGTTGAAGTATTGTTTCTTTGGTAATATTATTAGGATATGCGTGATAAAGGTGAGTTAATGGTATGTCTCCTCCAGCGATACCTGCCACTAAAGTAATGCTAGTTACAGCGTCGTTCTTGTGATTGAATTGCTGTATAGTTCTAAAGTCCAATTTTGAAAAGTTAAAGTCACTACCAAATACCGATTTAAAACCTTGTGTGACCTGAACAGTAAATTTAGGATAACCGTTTTTAGTTTCAACGACATTATTTTCATTGAGTTCAAATTTGCTAAAGGGACTCCACTGCAGACTTATACTTGCAGTACTGAGACTAAATGAATTGAAACTATCATTGTCTAAAACGAAATTATAGGTATAAGTTGGATTTATATTACTATACGAAAATTGTGTTTCAGAAAGTAGATGATTAGAAATCTTATGCTGAAGGCTTACCGATTTTGTGATATGTCTATGAAAAAGATCAATATTGAGTAGCCGAGGTTCAAAGAAAGTGAAAAAGCGTTTGTCAGTTAGGAAGGTAGAACTTCCTGTTTCTTGTAAATCATCGGTATAGGATAAATTAATCCAAGTATTTGTTTGTTCGTTGACTCGAAATCCACCTCCGAGGCTAAATTTATAACGTTTGTCTTTAAATCCGTAAACGGTATAACCATTGATACGGTATTTTTCTGAAAATCGTTTATTGGTTGTACCGCCTAACCCTGTTCTAAATCCTTCAAACTGGTTGAATTTAATTAAGTATCGTAGATCTAAATCAAAAAAGCCAATAGGTAAGTAGCCATTACCAATATTTTTTAGAAATTCGGCTTTTTTAATTGAATCTCTTTTAACCATCTCATCAGCCTTATCTTTCTTTTGAGTTGTCTGTGCAAAACTACTTGCTGTAACAACAAAGAAAATAACAACAAACAGCTGCTTGAGCATTAGAGGTGTGATTTAGATTAAAAAAATCCCAAATTTATTTGGGATTTTTTTAAGTCATATTAGTTTAGACGGTCATGATTTCATTCTCTTTGACATCGAGAATTTGGTCTATTTTCTTAACGTAAGAATCGGTAAGTTCTTGTATGTCTATCTCCGAATTTTTTTGAACATCTTCTGATACGTCAGACTTTTTAATATCATTCATAGCATCTTTTCGTGCATTTCTAATACCAATTTTAGCATCTTCTGCTTCAGATTTTGCTTGTTTTGCTAATTCTTTACGACGTTCTTCAGTTAATGGTGGAACGTTAATAATGATGGTTTCACCGTTATTCATAGGGTTAAAACCAAGATTAGCTATCATAATACCTCGTTCAATTTCCTGAAGCATACTTTTTTCCCATGGCTGAACCGAAATTGTTCTTCCATCCGGGGTATTTACATTAGCAACTTGGTTAAGCGGAGTCTGAGAACCATAGTAATCAACCATAACACTACCGAGCATGGCAGGACTAGCCTTACCAGCTCTAATATTAACTAATTGCTTTTCTAAATGCTTCATAGCATTTTCCATAGCTTCTTTAGCTGTGTCTATAATAAATTCTATTTCTTCGTTCATAATTCTAGTTTTTAACTGTGGGCTATCAAAATTTAAGCTATAAATCAAAGGTTTACCACTGTGCCAATACTTTCACCAGAAACTACCTTTAATAAATTTCCTTTTTTATTCATGTCAAAGACAATAATCGGTAGTTCATTTTCTTGACTTAATGTAAACGCTGTGGTATCCATAACTTTCAATCCCTTGCGTAATACATCGTCAAAGGTAATATTGTCAAACTTCACGGCTGAACTGTCTTTTTCAGGATCTGCTGTGTAAATTCCATCTACACGTGTACCTTTTAAAATAACATCAGCTTCGATTTCAATGGCTCTAAGCACTGCTGCTGAGTCTGTTGTGAAATAGGGATTTCCAGTTCCTCCTCCAAAAATTACTACGCGTCCTTTATCAAGGTGCCGCATTGCTTTGCGTCTAATAAAAGGTTCTGCAACCTCGTTTATTTTAATGGCCGTTTGCAAGCGCGTTGGAATATCGGCATCTTCCAATGCACTTTGAAGAGCTAAACCATTAATGACAGTAGCTAACATACCCATATGATCCCCTTGTACACGATCCATACCATTACTTGCACCTGCTACACCTCTAAAGATGTTACCCCCACCAATTACGATAGCCACCTGAACACCTAAATCAGTTATTTCTTTTATATCTTGAGCATATTCTGCCAAGCGTTGAGGATCTATACCATACTGTCTGTCTCCCATAAGAGCTTCACCAGACAGTTTTAATAGGATTCTTTTGTATTTCATATTTAATTTGAAAGTTGAACAAAGCTACATAATTATTAGCATCTGTAAAAGTGAAAAAAATGTCAAAAAAAAGCCTTTCATTTATTGAAAGGCTTTCATATTTAGAATGATTTTATGCAATTATCCTACTGTTGCTCTTTTAAATCCAGTAACTTTAACATCACCATATGATGTAACATATTCAGCAACAGTTTTCTTTTCATCCTTGATGAATTTTTGGTCTAATAAACATTGCTCCTGATCTAGAGTGGTGTTATCAGAAATGAATCTTTCCATTTTACCAGGTAAAATTCTATCCCAAATTTGCTCAGGCTTACCTTCGGCTTTTAATTCTGCCTTAGCATCTTCTTCAGCTTGAGCTAATACCTCTGGTGTTAACTGAGCCATAGAAATGTATTTAGGTACATTTTTTAATGTTTTCCCTAATCTTGCTAATTCTTCATTGTCTTTTTCGATAACTGCAATACGTGCTTCAGTTTCCGAGGCAACAAAAGCTGGATCAAAATCTTTATAGGATAATGTTGTAGCTCCCATAGAAGCAACTTGCATTGCTAAATCTTTAACTAAAACCTCAGCATTATCAACTTTAGCAGATAAACCTACTAAAGCAGCAATTTTATTGATGTGTACATATTGTCCAACAAAAGGGGCATCTAATTTTTCAAATGATGTAATGTCTAATTTCTCACCGATTACACCAGTTTGTTCGATTAATTTGTCAGCAACCGTCATTCCACCAAAGTCAGAAGCTAAAAATTCTTCTTTAGTATTGTAGTTAAGTGCCGCATCTGCTAGATCATTTGCTAACTTTACAAAATTTTCGTTCTTACCAACAAAATCAGTTTCACATCCTAAAACGATTGCTACACCAGATGTAGCATCTGCATTTACTTTAGCAACAGCAGCACCTTCAGAAGAATCTCTGTCGGCTCTTTTTTCTGCTACTTTTTGACCTTTTTTACGTAAAACTTCAATGGCTTTATCAAAATCACCACCAGCTTCAACTAAGGCTTTTTTACAATCCATCATACCAGCACCAGTTGCTTGTCTAAGCTTGTTTACTTCTGCTGCTGTAATTTTTACAGTATTTTCCATAATATATTAAAATTTGAAAAAGTCGTTTAATAGATTTTCAAAAAGAAAAGAACTAAACGACCTTTAAATATTGTGTTATTCTTTTTTATTCTTCTTCTTGAGCCGCTACAGGAGCTTTTTCTGCTGGTTTAGCTTTTTTAGCTTCACTTTTTCCTTCTTTATCGGCTGCTTTCTCAGCTTTTCTTTCGTTTAATCCATCTTCAATGGCAGAAGAAACGATAGATAGTACTTTATTAATTGACTTAGAAGCATCATCATTTGATGGAATTAAATAATCAACTTGACGTGGATCAGAGTTAGTATCAACCATTGCAAAGATTGGGATGTTTAATTTTTGAGCTTCTTTAATCGCAATGTGCTCGCGCTTTATGTCAACTACAAATAAAGCACCTGGTAAACGAGTCATATCAGAAATAGAACCTAAGTTCTTTTCTAATTTAGCACGTTGACGATCAATTTGTAATTTTTCTCTTTTAGATAAAGACTCAAAAGTTCCGTCTTTTTTCATGCGATCAATAGAAGACATTTTCTTAACCGCTTTTCTAATAGTTACGAAATTTGTCAACATGCCACCAGGCCAGCGCTCTGTAATGTATGGTTGATTAACCGCACCTGCTTTTTCAGCAACGATATCTTTTGCTTGCTTTTTTGTAGCAACAAATAAGATTTTCTTTCCTGACGCAGCAATTTTACTTAAGGCAGCGCAAGTTTCTTCTATCTTAGCTGCTGTTTTGTAAAGGTTGATAATATGGATGCCGTTACGCTCCATGTAGATGTAAGGGGCCATATTAGGGTCCCACTTACGTGTAAGATGTCCGAAGTGTACACCTGCTTCTAGTAGTTCTTTTACTTCTACTTTTTCCATTTTTGTAATAGTTTACGTTCTGTTGAATTAGCAATGATTGAGTGGTTACTTGACGTTAGCCTTAATCATTTAGATGCTAAACTAAATCCCAATGTTTCCATTGTGGACAACAATAACTGGTTAAAATTTGCTGCTTAACGCAGCGTTTTAATAAAAATTTAAAATAATTCAGAACTTGAGACTTCAAGCTCTGAATTAAGTGTTGTTGGATATTAACGTTTCGAGAACTGGAATTTCTTACGCGCTTTCTTCTGTCCGAATTTCTTACGCTCTACCATTCTAGGATCTCTAGTTAATAGACCTTCTGGCTTTAATATTGCTCTGTTTTCAGCATCGACCTCACACATTGCGCGTGATAATGCTAAACGTATTGCTTCCGCCTGGCCGGTGATACCACCTCCATATACGTTAACAGTAATATCAAAGTTGCCATCATTGTTAGTCAAGGCTAAAGGTTGGTTTACTTTATACTGCAATGGTGCAGTAGTAAAATAATCCGCCATGTCTTTTTTGTTCACCGTAATGTTACCTTTTCCTTTGGCAACATATACACGGGCAACAGCCGTCTTTCTACGGCCAATTTTGTGAATTACTTCCATTAGTTAATTTCGTTTAAATTAATTGTCTTTGGTTTTTGAGCTTCATGAGCGTGCTCAGACCCAGCAACAACAGTTAAGTTTCTAAAAAGAACAGCGCCTAATTTATTTTTAGGTAACATTCCTTTTACTGACTTCTCTACTAATCTTGTTGGATCTTTGTCAAACATCTCAGTAGCAGTCAGACTTCTTTGACCACCTGGATAACCTGTGTGACGGATATAACTTTTATCTGTCCACTTGTTTCCTGTTAAGTTGATTTTTTCTGCGTTTATAACAATTACGTTATCACCGCAATCAACGTGTGGCGTAAAGTTAGGTTTATGCTTACCTCTTAAAAGTATTGCTACTCTTGAAGCTAAGCGACCTAAAGTTTGTCCTTCAGCATCAACTAAAACCCACTCCTTATTAACGGTAGCTTTGTTAGCAGAAACTGTTTTGTAGCTTAATGTATCCACACTAATTTGATTTATGATGCGCCAATTTGACACATTGATTAAACAATCCTCTTCCGAAAAAGAGTTTGCAAATTTACGATAACTTATTGGAATACCAAGTGTTGAGCGCGGTTTTTTTTAAGTAAATTAATGAAGGGTTAAGATGTTTAAAACGCGGGCTCAACTAAGCTAGTTTTTTTCAGAATTAGTCTTCGTTAATAGATGGATTTGGGAAAAATGCTGCTACAGCAAATCACATGCTCGTCATACTATTTACAGTAATCAGAGTTTGTCTTTCAATCGGACCATCTAGAGTGTTTCCAAACATGTCCCGTTTATTACCTTCATTATCCTTAAAAAACATTTCAGAATTGTCAAAATCGTAAGTAAATGTGAGGTAATTTGTAGAAGTATTTGTTTCAAATGCTACAATAATATTTTCATCGCCTACAACGAGATAGTCCTTATTGAAAATATTCTCCCTAACTACTTTACCACCATTAAAGTTCGAGAATTTATATACTCTAGATTGATTGTTAGTCATTAAGTCAAATACACGATGTTTATTTGGTAATGCTGGATTTAATGGTTCAGGTTCAAAATGAAAAAGATCATCATTAGGTTTGTAAGGTCCATAAAGATAAGTACCATATGGCTTTACAAACCCAGTTTGAGTAGGCAAGACTTGTGAATTTGGAAATGAAGATTTCCAAGTTTTCCAATCAGTCTAAATTACCATTACCGTCTCTGGAATGCTTTCTATTAATTCGCCATTAACACATCTTTGTTGAATTTGCGACCAATTACGGTCTGTTTCTCTATCATACGATATGAAATAACTATTATAAAGCAGAACAGAAACTCCGAATGTACTACATCCTCCATTTGCCAGACTTTCCCATGCGTAGGCCGCATTTGTTAAAGGGCAATAATTAATCGTTGTATTTATGCCAATCTAATATGTAATGCGGATAAGCTTTAACAACCTCTCCTTGTTTTATACCAACGATTAATTCGTCATTAGATAGAGAAACTGAACTGGCATCTGAAAAAAATGGGATCATTAATAGATGGTATAGCATCTTGTCCGAGTCCTCCATCTCTTAAAGCAATAGTATAGTATTAGCCAAATATTATCTGGGTTATTACCCTCGTTTTCAATTTAATCTGCATCGTCTAAGTTAATCGTATCCACAGAACTAAAGCTCATTGGAATCAAGAAATAATGATAACAAAACAATGTCTTAACGTTTTCATGGAGTTGGCTGTTAAGTGCTTTTCATTTTGGTTCTAGTTTAATTTTATAAAAAATCAACAGAGGGTTTTCATACATTTATTTGATTCTTTAATGTACCGTAAACCATTGTACTGCTAGTTTCAGATGAGAAGAAGATTCGGCCTTACAAAGTAAACCTGCCTATTTAGTAGCTCTCTGAAGTCGATCATTAATAGATTTTCCTAAATCATAATCTGGTAAACGTTCTGCTATTATGATGTCTAAATTTTGTCTGTCTAATTGGTGTAAGGCATCATAAAGTTTTGAAGCTGCCTCTTGTAGATTTTTTTCTTCAGAAAGAACGATTTTAAAATTTATAGCATCATCATTTGCTATATCACTGTATACTAATAACCCAATTCGCTTTTCCTGATATTGCTCTATTGTTTTTTGAAGGTTGTCCGTCAAGATTGTTTTAGTGTTTGGTGCATAATGACGCTCGAGCATTCCTGGTGCATCTGGTGCAATTTCTTTTTTATTTTTGATTGAAATTTTACCAACTACATCTTCTATGGCTTCTATTGATGTGGAGCCTAAACGATAAATAATAGGTTCATCTTTTTCAAAACCAATTATAGTTGATTCAATTCCACTTTGACATGGACCTCCATCCAAAACCATTTTAAGGTCATTGATAAAATAGTCCTCAACATGCTTTGCAGTTGTTGGACTGATTCTATTAAAGGGATTAGCACTTGGTGCCGCTAGAGGAAAATCTAATTGTTTTAACAATTCTAATGTTATGGGATGATTCGGTACTCTTACGGCAACTGTAGATTTTCCTGCGGTAATAAGTTCAGGTATTGTGTTCTTTTTTTTGAGTACAAGTGTTATAGGTCCTGGCCAGAAAGCATCAGCTAAACGTCGTGCTTTTTCTGGGATGCATTCTGCAATATTTTCAAGATATGCCACATTAGGAATGTGCACAATTAAGGGATTAAATTTGGGGCGTTGCTTTGTTCGAAATATTGCATTTATTGCCACTTTTGAATAGATATTTCCTGCCAATCCATAAACAGTTTCTGTTGGTATGGCGACCAATTCTTGATCATTTAATAAGCGAACAGCCTTTGATATATCTTTGGAAATAATAGACATTAGTCGTCCTTTAATTTCTGCAAAATTACCTTTCTTTCTTTAGATTTAAATGAAGACCCTGAATTTTCTAATTCATTTAGTTTGGCTATGGCTTGGTTAGTCTCATTATTCTTAAGTTGAATCAATGCTGTATACCATAATACTTCATTTTGGTAATCAAAATCAATGCTTTCTATCTGTGATAATTCCTTAAGCGCTAAATCTGATTGATCATTGTTTAAGAGCGACATGGCATAGTAAAACCTGTAGTTAGGATTATTGTCTTCTTCTAATATGTTTTGGAATGCATCAATAGCAATAGAATATTTATTGGCTTCGTATGCTGTAAAGGCAGTGTTGATTTCCGTTTCCTCAGCACCTCTTACAATTGGTTGTTCTACGTTTGGATATACTTCGTAATAGTCATCATAAAAATCGTTTATATTAGCTTTTACCAAAAATGGTATGCATAAGGCAAAAACCAAAATTGCTGCAGCCAAGTAAATTAATTTTGTGTTTTGATACCATTTTAGTTGCCGAATTTTTTGTCTGCTATCGAGGGATTTTAAATACGACTTTAATGCATCAGCTTCATGAGATTTGAACGCTAAATTAAAGTTATTGTACTCCTCATATGTAGCTTTAAAATCATCATCAATCTCCAATAAGGAATTAAATTGTTCTTCCTCTTTTTGAGACAGCGTGCTTTTGAAATATTTTTGTAATAAGTCTTCCTTATTCATAACTTAAGATGAGCTTACTAATGATTTTAATCGTTTCATACATCTGGATTTGTGACTCTTCACTGTATTAGCATCCTTATATTGAGTACGTTCTACAATTTCATTGACACTTAAATTACGATAATAATATAAACGCAATAGTTCTCTACAACTTTCAGAGATATTACCAATGAGTTTTGCTAGTTCTACTTGGTAATAATTTAAGTCGTTTTCCTTTGGTTCAATATCCCTAAATTCTTCTATATCATTTTCAATTTTTAATTGTTTCTGTTTTGACTTTACAATCCTATAAATTTTATGTTTCCCTATGCCAAATAGATAGGTTTTAATTGAACTATTCGTCAACTCTAATTCATTCATTACAAAGTTCTGATACATCGCTATAACAGCATCTTGGTATGCATCTAAGGCATCATCGTAATCAACTTTGTACCGTTGGCTAAAGTTTAGAAATTCAGATTTATATGATTTATAAACAAATTCGAGGGCCGACTTATCTTCCGCTCTAAGGCGATTCTGTAGGTCATTGTCCTGAATGTGTTCTGCCATTTAGTTTCTATTGATTTGGAAAGGTTAACAGTGGTATACAAATATAATTTTTTTTAAGCTGTTGTTAACCTTTTTGTTTTCCCGCATACCAAAGAGTGTAAAACAATACATGTCAATTATGAAACTCCAGAAAGTACTTTTCTTTATTTTTTTATCCTTTTTTTCTGTTTATAGTATTGAAGCA
>Ga0189289_10435_pt1 | contig 15114 bp, 12 predicted proteins | sample UW106minimetaG_FD_130313 | JGI IMG/M metagenome (GOLD analysis project Ga0189289, IMG submission 130313) | Marine microbial communities from the Costa Rica Dome - UW106 mini metaG | ecosystem: Environmental > Aquatic > Marine > Oceanic > Photic zone | place: Costa Rica: the Eastern Pacific...
ATAGTGAGAACGCAGAGCAAAAGCCGCTGGGGCATTCCTTGCAGGCGAGTTTTAAAAGGGCTTACACTGCGTTGCATGACTTCGAAAGAGAACAACTATTCATTCAGTCATGCGCCTTGTTTATGCCTTTTTAAACTCTCGCTGAGTGATCACTTATTAACGTGGAATGGTATTAAAGCTATTTTTTCGCCGTACGTTTTATCTCCTCTACTATTTATTCTTTTAAGGGCTATTGGTCAGTAGCCCTGAGTTTCTGAATATAAGATTTACATTTGGTACAGCAGAATTCGTTGCTCTGGTGTTTCTAGACCTGTATAAATATAGATAAATCATCTGTAAAACGATACGAACCATCTCCACTCATTATTTGCTTTAAATAAACCATTAAGCAATGAGTAGCGGAGAGCGCAAAAGAGAAACTTTATCAGCATTTACACACGCAACAATATTCAAATTATTGGTGATGGCCCCGTCACTATTGTTTTCGCCCATGGCTTTGGATGTGATCAGAACATGTGGCGCTATTTAACGCCTTCTTTTAAACAAAGGTTTAAAGTCGTGTTGTTTGATTTAGTCGGCAGCGGTAGATCTGATTTGTCTGCCTATGACTTTAAAAAGTATGCATCCTTGCAAGGTTACGCTGAAGATTTGATAGAAATCATTGATGCAGTATCGGATCAACCAGTTATCTTCATTGGTCATTCTGTTAGCGCGACCATTGGCCTTCTTGCATCAGTTACAGCACCTGACAAATTTAGGTGCCAAATCATGGTCGGTCCTTCTCCTTGTTATATTAACGACGGTGAATATATTGGCGGCTTTACAAGAGACGATGTAGAAGAGCTTTGCGATACAATCGACAGTAATTATTTAGGATGGTCCAGTACGATGGCACCCGCGATTATGGGGTCGCCTGAGAAACCTGAGTTGGGCGAAGAGCTAACCAACAGTTTTTGCAGGACAGACCCTGAAATAGCCAAACATTTCGCCCGAGTTACATTTCTCTCAGACCATCGAGATGCACTGGCGTTGTCACACACTCCGACCTTGATTCTTCAATGCAGTGACGATTTTATCGCGCCGTGCACTGTGGGTCAGTATATGAAACGCGCCATGCCAAAGGCAGAAATTTGCATCATCGATAACGTGGGTCACTGCCCTCACTTAAGCGCGCCAGATGCTAGTACCCAAGCCATCGAAAATTATCTTAAAAACTATTAGCATAAATGAATAGCACTTTGGATTTAGCATACTTATTTGAACATGCCCCTTGTGGCCTAGTCACGACTCAAACAGATGGCACCATTTTACGTGCAAATGCGACGTTTTGCGGTTGGTTGGGTTATAGCCTTGATGAGATTGTCGATAAACGCAAAATCCAAGGACTGTTCACCATAGGTGGCCGATTCTTTCATCACACACATTGGGCGCCTTTGCTCCAACTACAAGGCTCTGTGTCTGAGGTGCAAATCGACATCAAAGCCAAAAACGGCAGCGTTTTACCTATGTTAATCAACGGTAGTCGCCACCAGCAGGGTGAAATACGTTTTGACCAATTAGCTTTTTTCTTAGCCACTGAACGCAAAAACTACGAACGTGAATTGATCACTGCCAGAAAATCAGTGGAAGAATCTCTGGCGTCACTACGCACCACCCAAGAGAAATTGCAAGAAAGTCGTGACATGCTGGGTATTGCTCTTCGCAGTGCGCGTATGGGCGTGTGGTCGCAAAATCTAATAGCCGACCAAATTTGGTGGAGCCCAGAACTACAGCAGTTAACTGGACATAGCGACAATGAGTACTGGGAATCATCCCAAGCGTTTTACCAAATCATTCATCCAGATGATCGAAGTCAATTCATAGCTGAAATAGAAAAGGCAATAGAGAGCAAGTCCGACTACAACGTTCAGTTTCGAATTCAGCATAAGAACGACTGCTGGTTAACCATGGAAACCCGCGGGCATGCCACCTACACTGATGAAGACCAAGCACTGTCAATTGTCGGCATCATCATGGATATATCTGACCGCAAAGCCGCAGAAGAACAACTCAATGCACTAAATCAACAGTTATCAATCGCTGATCGTCGAAAGGACGAGTTCTTAGCCACATTAGGGCATGAATTACGAAACCCGCTTGCTCCCATTTGCAATGTGCTTGAGATAATGCGCGCAAAAGAAACGGATGATACCTTTATGCATTGGTCTCGAGACATGATCGAACGGCATGTTTCTCAGTTAACTCATTTGGTTGACGACTTATTGGAGGCCTCAAGAATATCCCAAGGTCGGTTATCTCTGCGCACAGAACCGATTAATATTGATGATGCTGTGCAAAACGCCGTCGAATCTGTGCAGGACCTAATGAAATCCTCCGAGCACAATCTAACGGTAAATAAACCGCAACATCCAATCATCATTGACGCAGATGCCACGCGCATCACCCAGATTATTGTTAACTTGCTAACCAATGCAGGTAAATATACCCCTAAAGGGGGTGACATTTTATTAAACGTTTTCAAACAAGAAAACCAAGCCATCGTGTCAGTAAAAGACACTGGGATTGGCATACCTGCGGAGCAGCTAACAAACGTATTTAATATGTTTTCACAGCTGACACCGGCTCTCGACAGGGCTCAGGGAGGCTTGGGTATTGGTCTGTCACTGGTGCATGGTTTAGTCAAGTTACATGGAGGAAACATAGTCGCACTTAGTGATGGGGAAAACCAAGGCAGCGAATTTATCGTAAGTTTGCCCATAGTAACGAATCCCCAAGAAGCCCTCCCTAAAGGTGAACGCGCCGAGGACGGACAAAAAGACCCAAATATTGCAAACCACCTGCGGATATTAATTATTGAAGATAATGTTGATGCGGCCGAAAGTTTATCGTTTTTACTCGAGTTTAATGGCCACACTACGCGTGTGGCATACGACGGTGCCTCAGGTTTGTCGGCTGCAGAGGAATTTCGCCCGAATGTAGTGCTACTAGATATCGGCTTGCCGGATTTAAACGGCTACCAAGTGGCTGGTAAGATCCGAGAAACAAGTTGGGGGAAAGACATATTTCTTATCGCGGCTACAGGCTGGGGACAAGATAAAGATAAGGCACTGGCCCAAGGCGCGGGATTTGACCGACACCTTGTTAAACCAATCGATTACAGCGAATTAACGGCGCTCTTATCAATAGCAGTTTTAACCACAGCAAACGACTAACAGCTAGCTAACAGCTAGCCCAACTACGCATAAGGTTATGATACACCCCAGTTAAGCGTTTTACTTCTGCATCATTGCTGCCCAGCTCTACAGTAAGCGCTTGAATTGATTGGTCTAAATCGAACAGCATACTGCGTTGGTCGTTACTGCGTACTAAACTTTCTACCCAGAAAAACGAGGCTGTTCTATGCCCTTTTGTAACGGGGTTGACTTGATGCAAACTGTTAGCCGGATACAAAATAACGCTGCCCGCATTAAGTTTGATTTGCTGTAAACCAAATTGGGTCTCAATGCTAAGCTCCCCGCCGTCATAAGTACTTGGCTCTGATAAAAACAAAGTCGCGGAAAGATCGGTACGTAACATTTGATGGCTGTTCGGAATTGGCATAACGGAGCTGTCTACGTGCAGCCCGTAGTGTTCGCCGCCTTGATAGCGGTTAAACTTAGGGGGATATATCTTATTTGGCAAGGCAGACGACATAAAGAGCGCGTTGGCTGACAACTTTCGGATCACCACGTTTCTTAGCTCTGTAGCTAATGCACTTGAATCGTCAAGCTGTTGATTGTATTTCACTTTTGACGCCTGACTGCCAGCCGTATGCTTACCATCTATCCACTGGCCTTTGTCTAGTGACTGGGTAAATTTAGCGACTTCTTGTTTGGATAATAAATCTTCAATAACGGTTAACATGCGTCTCTCTTTAAGGCCTAGATGAGTGAATTTTCTTGCTGTTTATTGAGTATAACAACCTTGCCCACTCGTGCGTTTTATGAAAATCAATAAATACAATCTAAGGTAATGTCGTCAATCGTCTCACAGCCTGTGAGTGCCATGGCTAATTCTAACTCTTGCTGTAACAAGGTTAAACTATGGGCCACACCCAACGCCCCTGCAACTGCTAGGCCATTTAGAACAGGTCGACCAATCAATACGCCATTTGCACCAAGGGCAATAGCTTTAAAAATATCGGTCCCACGGCGTATACCACTATCCAGCAAGATACTGAAATCATCGCCTACCGCGTTTCTAATCGGTGGCAACAAATCAATGCTCGCCGCTAAGCCGTCTAATGTGCGCCCCCCGTGATTCGATACCACAATGCCAGCACAACCACTTTCGGCCGCTAATATCGCATCTTGCGGGTGACTGATGCCTTTTATCCAAACCGGTAAACGCGTGTTTTCACGTAACCATTGAATATCGTCCCAATCTGGTGCATCGGCCATTAGCCCGTTTAACAATACACTTTGACCTGGTGATAACGATTGCGTCTTTGACGTAGGGTAATTTACTAAATTGGCTGCCATGACACTTGGGGGTAAACTAAACCCCGCTCTTTGCTGGCGATTTCTTAGGCCGCTCACCGGCGCGTCTACCGTTACCACTATGGCAGTGTAACCCGCATTTTCGGCGCGTCTGACCAAATCCAGGGTATGCTCTGGATCAGGCTGCATGTACAACTGAAACCATTTCGGCGTTTGCTGCTTAGCCGCAATTTCTTCAAGTCTCACAGTGGACAAGGTACTGCTCATCATGCCCATATTTACCGCGTTGGCGGCTTGTGCAGTGGCAAGCTCACCTTCTGGGTGTAATAAACTTTGATAAGCAAGGGGAGCAATCAACATAGGCCAGTTGAAACGGTCTGAGCTTAGGGTAATTTCTGTTGTGCCTTTGGTAAATTTACGTAAAACACGCTTGTTCATACCAATAGCATCAAATGCAGCACGGTTGCGATTGAGTGTAATGTCGTCCCCTGCTCCGCCCGCAATATATTCATAAATACCGTGGGGCATATACTCTTTTGCAAGACGCTCGTAATCACAAATGGCAATCACATCAGCGGGAATTTGACTTAATTTGGGTAACACATAATGATCTGTTTTCATGAGCAAATCTTAACGTAAAAGAAAAAAGGGAGCACGTTGAAAACCAACCTGCTCCCTTGATTACATTACGTAAATTGTAATAAAACGTTTTTAACGAAAATTAAAACTCGTAGGTTAACGTTAGCTTAGCGTTACGCGCTGCACCAATGTAGGTAAATGCACCACTACGGTAAGCCGCTAAGTAGTAATCTTTATCCGTGACGTTAGCAACGTTTAAGCGCAAGTTAAGCTGCTCGCTGAAGGCATAAGTCGCGAAAACATCAAATGACGTGTAGCTAGGGACCTTGTACGAATAATCATTGATCTCAGTGTTAAAGCCAGCACCTGAATCAGGTTGCCCTGCGTACATTTCACTTGAGTACGTCATTGTGCCACCAAATGAGAATGCATCGCTTGCTTGATAACGTAGTTGCCAAAACGCACTGTTATCCGCAAAGTTACTCAAGGTACGACCGACGCTATCTGTATCGAATGATTCAAGCACTTCAGCGTCCATAAACGTCACACCAAACTGGGTGCTTAAATCTTCGGTAATGTTACCTACCACTGAGAACTCAGCACCTTTAACGCGGTTTTTACCCGTATTAAGCGTACCTAAATTGGCGTAGTCATCGTCACCGATACTTTCCATTACGTCATCTTTGGTGATTTGGAAGATAGCAGCGGTTAGCAACAGCTTGTCGTTGAATACATTCCATTTCGTTCCTAGTTCGAAGTTTTCAGTGTCTTCAGGTTTGCTGTCAGTCACCTGCTGAGGGTCGCCACAGATACCGCCGTAACCACAGTTACCGCCTAAGTCAGACTCACCACCATTGATGTTGCTTGAAGTGCTATAAGTAAGATAAACATTGGCATCTTCATTGATGTTATACACCACGCCAACGTGGCCATTCCAAAGGGTGTCTGAGTAATCATAGGCAGTTGTTACACCACGGCTGGTCACGACATTATCGTAGTCAAAACTATCGGCACGTACACCGGCGAATACAGACCAAAACTCATTGATATCAACTGTATCCATCAATGATACAGACACAGTATCAATTGAATAATCTGAATCCTGAGCACCTTTTTCAATGCTGCGGCCCATTACATTTGAAATGTTGTCAATGTAGTTTCCGCTTGTGTCAACAATACAAAAGCCTGCAGAAGCGCCACCACGACCACTGGTAATACAGTTGGTTTCGCCGGTATTAGTCACATTATAAACACCATTGTCTACGTCAAGGGCACTGTACTCAGCACTGACTACAAAGTTGTGCTTTAAACCGCCTAGATCGCGGGTTAAATACACGTTTAGCTGATCTGCAAAGTAGTCTACTTCTTGCCAACCTTGGTGCGTACTTAGGCTAACCGTTGCTGCGCCTGGTGCGTCAGGGTCAGTGGCATCACGGTTGGTGCCGCGTGCGCCGGTGGTTACATAACCGTTGTCGGTCGTGCCGTAACGCATTAGGTTCTCAACGCGAGTGTTGCTGTCAATTTCATATTGAGCACGCAAGGTGAAGGTATTAATTTCAGACTCTAGAAAGTCTTGACCGTCTTGGCTGTACACAGGTAAATCTGCGACTGGCTTACCACCGCCTGCCACAATATAGGTTCCCAAGTCAGGGGTATCTTCCGCTTTTAAATAGTAATAGTCAGCGGTTAGTTTTAATTTTTCTGTTGCTTTGTAATCCACTGACAAAGCAAGACCATTGCGCTCCTGATCTGCAGGGCCTCGGTCTGGAATTTCTTTGTACGAATGCAAGATGTTGGCGCGCACTGCTAGGTCATCATTGATGCGTTTGTTGCTATCAAGCGCAATACGGCGGTAATCGTCAGTTCCTAAACCAGCTTCAAGCTTAGAGAAGTCATATTCTGTGCTCGCTTGCTTCGTAATGCTGTTAACCGCACCACCTGTTGAACCACGCCCAGCAAAGGTAGAGCTTGGGCCTTTAGTGATCTCAACTTGTTCAGTTGCAAAGCTTTCGCGGGTAGTCATGCCTGGATCACGCAAACCATCAACAAACACGTCACTGCGTGCTTCGTGGCCACGAATAATGTAACGGTCACCAAATGCGTTGCCGTTTTCACCTGTGCCTAGAGTAATACCTGGCTGAGCTGCCAAGATATCTTTTAGATCTGTTTTACCAGATTCTTGAATTTGAGTTTGAGTAAGTACACTAATAGTTTGTGGGGTATCAGCTAACTCTTTGACGTGACGAGAATCACCAGAAACTTGCGCTTTATAAGGCGCTCCTGCTTGAGCATAAGGGTTGGTGTCAACCGTACGCTCTTCAATTTGCATCGTATCTAATACAATTGGCTCGTCTTCCTGAGCCATAGCAAATGGGCTCATTAACATGCCGGGTACGCTTAATGCTAACAAGGTTTTATTAGTGTTAACCTTGGGTGAGCGAAGGCTCAATGGCGCTATTTGACATGTATTTTTTCTACTCATTGGTAACTAATCCTTAAATGCTGAGTTGGTGATTAACGAATATTCAATGGGGATCACTAGCGTGATCTTTTCACGTTTGATTGAATCGGGTACAAGTGGCAAAGGGTTGGCCTTTTGCAACATATCAAGCGCAGCCTTGTCCAGTTCAGCTGAGCCTGAGCTTTCTTTGATGCTAGAGGCCAATACATAGCCATCGTGATCGATGGTGAATTGCAACTGCACCACGCCTTCAATTTTTTGCTTTTTTAATTCTCTTGGGTAGGTCTTATATTTGCGCAGATGCGCCTGAAGTTCCGCGAAGAAGTCTTTTGCGTTGCCCGCGCGGCCCCCAGAACGATTTGAACTTGCACTGCCGGTACCCCGTGTTGTGGCCTTTTGCGCAGCAGGTGCGGGGGCGCTGTCGTCAGACTGTGCCTTTTCTGCCGCATCATTGCTAACCGCTACGTCCTGTTGCTCAGGCGGGGGCTGCGTGGGTGTTGGCTCCTTTACGTCAGGCTCGGGTAACTGTTCTTTCGGCTCTTTCAGTTCTTCCACTTTTTGTATCGCGTTTTGCGCTGATGCTTGTTCAACAACGGGTACAGCTATTGATTCTGCAACAGGTGCCACCTCTTCAACGACTGGCTCTACTTTCGGCTCAGGTTCTGGTTGGAGCTTTGGCTTAGGTTTTGACTCTGGCTTAGGTTCAGGTTTCACAACGGGTTCGACCGTTTCTTCCATCTGCTGTGACTCAACCAATTCTTGATCTTGATAGGCACCTAGCATACCAAGGCCCACTTCGATACCGTCTTGACCTTCGCCAATGGCAGTGCCTCTCACTTCTTCAGATTTAATCGAAAGCGCTGCAAACAAACCTGCGTGTAAGGCAGTAGCAACGGCAATTGCGATCAACCACTGGCGTTTATAGCCACCGCTACGAAAACTAGGAGAAAGTAAGCCAGTGCTGCCATATGGTTGAGTGGCTATGCGCTGTTGTTCACTGTTTTGTTGTGTAGCAGCACGCATCAACTTGCCTCTGTCGTTAGGGTGAATAAGTTGATGGTGCTAAACCCTGCAGTACGTAGTGTATCAAGCACTTTGTCTAAGTCTTGATAGGTCACTTGCTTATCAGCACGCACGGCAATATTGGCTGGGTGCTCCTGCAATAACTGGGTTAGCGCGTCAGGTAACTCCTCAAAATTAACCACTTCATTATTCAGATGAATTTCATTATCTTTTGAAAGCTGCAAGGTGATTGGCTGAGCTACCGCGGGCTTTGTTTGACTGTTTTCTGGCAACGTTAAACCAGCGTCTTGAATTTGCTCTATTTTTCCTGCAATCATGAAGAAGATCAGCAGCAAGAAAACAATGTTGATCAATGGAATTAAATTATCGTCGCTATTTGTTTTACGTCTTTGGGTCTGTGCTTGATTGAAAATACTCATTGTTGCCCCGCAGCCAAATTTGCCTGAGGGCGAGACTTACCTAACGTCACTTGCGTAAATCCCAATGTCTTCATGCGCGACAAAGCATCAACTATCACCTGCACTTGGGTATCAGGCGTTGGCTGCAACACAGTTGGCACGCTTATATCAAAATCGCTTGTCAAAGCACTGTCTGTTAATGCTGTAGTTTGCTCACTGGATAATTGCCCATCAAGTGCTAAACGAAGCAGCTGAGGCTTGCTGTCAGAGGCCGTACTCGCTGCCAAGCTTGACTGCATCTCTAGCGCACTAAATTTGGTGAATGATGAGGTCAACATAAAGAACATTAGAAGAATGAACACCACATCGATTAATGCCGTGAGGCTAATACTTTGTTTGCGACGTTGCGGCAATAACAAGGTAGACATAACGACTACTCAGCGCCTTGATTTGTCGTGGTGGATGCCTTAGTAACACTTGTGGGTTTACTATTCGCTCCTTGGCGACTGTTACTAGCACTGGCGTAAATAGTAAAAACACGTTGCAAGTCATTTTGAATGGCCTGTGCTTCTACTTCTGCTTTGCGTTCAAAATAACTATTCAACATGGAAACAGGAATAGCCACGGCCAAACCCACAGCGGTGGTCAGTAGTGCTTGCCAAATACCCCCTGAAAGTACCGCTGGGTTTACTTGAGCACCAGCTGATTCCATTGCCTTAAATGCTTCTATCATGCCGATCACCGTACCAAAAAGCCCCATCAATGGCGCTAATGTAGCGATCACTTCCAAGACACGTAAGTAACTGTTGAGCTGTGCTATGGCGAGTTGAGCTTGGCGATAGATTTCATCTTTGATGTCGTCTAATGCCAGAGAAGATTTATCTATTAACTGAACCGTACTGCTAATGAGTGCTGCGCGATAGTTACGCTGGCCATTCACTAGCAACAATGCTTGGGCGTGTTTACCTTGTTGTAAGAAACCAAATGCTTGTTCAATTGCATCAGCGGGTTTTGGGCGCGTACTATAAAATTGCCATGCTTTAAACACACCGACAGTTAACGCAACCACGGATAGGCTGATCAAAAGCCACACCACTACACCACCATTTACGAGCAAATCAATCACAGTAACACCCTAACAACAATCTAAATGAGAACGATTATCAATTTACATCGTAATAAGGTTTGTGACAACTGTTTATTGAACTAAAACTGACGATAAATGTCATTTCTGCCAATTTTGGTTATAACAAAATACGTGAGTGCAGCATAAATATTATAAGCAAGCGATATACGCAGAGATAACCATTGTCAAATTCGAAAAAAACAGGGATTTATAAAGTAATGATATTGAGTTGTATTCAGAGTGTCAGGAGTGATGACCCTTTCTCAGGTAGTGATAAAAAGCCATATGTTCTGCATTTGGGCACACAAACAGCAAGGGTATGGTTGCAGTGGGTGCTTAATGACACACGAGTGAATGAGTGGTTTGCAAAGAATCAATATAATTAATAAACGCGCCAGAACAGAAAACTACAACCCCACTTCCCTCATCTATTCAGTGGTGTGGCGTTTCGATTCGGCCTCGATTTCTCCAAGCATTGAAAGCCTTTGCAGAGGATTGATAGACAATGCTGAGCGTTACAAGATATCCCTAGGCATCAAGCTACCGTAGGGGGTTGCGAGTAAAGCTGATTGCACAATACTCACCTACGCGAACACGATTTGAGCTCTAGCCCTTTAAAGAGCCAATGCCTGGCTCACATTTTCTGATCCTGTTACAGATATTGAGATTAATACATATACGCAGACTCCTGCGCAAAGAGCAATGGTTTTGCTATATCTGCAACGCTTACCTTAACGTTATTTATTTTCCAGCAGTTCTTGTAATGGTTTGGGTAACCGACTGCGTAGCTGATAAGTCAGTTTTTGTTCGTGCTTTTGCCAAAGGATCCCCAGATAAACAATAAACGCGCCCAATAACGTGAGCATAATAGGAAAAAGCCAGCTGTCTTTAAACACGTCATAAGCCAGGTATCCCACATAACCACAGACGCCCAATGCACCAAATATAACCAAGACTCTGCGTACCAACACAATGCCAAACCCCATCATGATCACATTGATACAGCAGTAAGCTAACTTAGATAATTCGCTATCAGAGTGCTGCATAGAAAGACCACACCAAAAAGAAGTTGTGCCAAATAGGTACAACCAAAACGCATAATCGAGTGAATGACGAGCACGAATATCTACCCAAAATGCTAGGCCTAAAATGAGTAAGCCGATATACATAGAAACCAATGCACGTAATTCGAACTCGGGATAATCTCCTGTCAGCATAACGGCGAGATCCATCGATAAGTACCACAGCGTGAGAGCAACGGGCATTAGCAAGAAGGGATAGCGATAACTTCTTGCTAACGCTGCTCCTACGGCTAATGTAGCCAACTCCATGTAAAGCCAGTGCCACTGAACATAGCGATGATAATCACGGTAGTTGTCGTCACTCGGCCATACCCCCAATGCATGTTGCAATCCAAAAGTGGCTAACGGTGTTAGGCATACAACAAAGGTGGCAGATATGCCTGCAACAACAGGTAATCCTTTCTTTGCTAAACGGTTGGCTAGCATTATTCCTGCTGTGGCGTATACCGCACAAAGCGTAACAATGCCCCAACCACCAAAAGACTCCCAGCCTAACGTCATAAAAAGTGTCATTGCTCCTATGGCGACTAAACCACCGAAGTAGTAAAGCAGATGGGTAAAATCAAACTTTGCAGTACTACTCGGCAAACCGTCAACGATCAGAGTTAATCGCTCCGCTTGTTCACGGCTTAGGATCCCCTCTTGCACCGCTTGTGCTAGCTGGCTCTGACTAATATCCATGTGACGTTCTCCTTTATAACAGAAGCTTATGCAATGGCTTGTGGATTCTTTTGCTGACTCACATCATCAAGTAACAGTAGTAGCGAGTGATAAGGAATACCGCTGTGCTGACTTAGCCCTATCTCACACGTGCGACTATTACTGTATCCCGTAGTACACCCATCCGGTATTTGCGCTTTTAAATGGCGCAGCGCACTGGCATTTAGTTCAGGTACAAACATCCCCTTGTCACCCGCAAAGCCGCAACATTCAATGCCATTAGGCTCTATCACAGATTCGCTACAGGCATTTGCTAACGCTTGTAAATACGGCGCAAGGCCCATTTTGCGGCTGCTGCAGGTAATGTGCAGTGCGACAGGCTCAGCTTGTCGTGTTATCTCAAGTTGTTCGATCACATGCCTAACCATAAACTCGCTGGTTTCATAAATATGTAAGCCTTCAGTACTTTTAAGTGCATTTATTTGCTGCTTACACGGACTGGTGTCAAACACGATAGGAATTTCCCCCCCTTGGCTAATATCCTGCAGGTGCTCTACTAACTCATGACCTTTTTGCATCGCTAAGTCTGAAAAGCCTTTACTACTAAAAGGCATACCGCAACACAGCTCGTCCAACCCTTCTGGCAATATGACTTGATAACCCGCCTTATTAAAAATTGAACGTGCCGCTTCGTAGGTAGAACGCTTTTCCTCGTCGGTAGGCGCTGGCCCCATATTTCGACTGGCACAACTGGCAAAATAAACGATTTTTTTGGGGTTAATCGAGCCATCAATCTTGATAGCTTTGCCTCTGTCTGGCCACTTACTTTGCCATAAAGGCAGCTTTTTCGCCGACATTTGGTGCATTTTAACACCTATTTTATCCGTTCTAGATGCGCCAAGTAGTTTTGTAGCCGCACTCGATACCGCCAATCCAATACTCGCTCCTTTACTCACCAGCGAAAAATGCTCGGCACTGAACTTTGCTATCGTTTTACCGAATCTAGACTGGTTTTCGCTGCGTAATTGCCGAATAAGATCCCCTGTATTGATCCCCACTGGGCATCGCTGAGCGCATAAGCCGGTAGCAGCACAGGTATCTACCCCCATGTACTGAAAATCATGTTCTAATTGCTTAAGCTCTTTTTGCTGATCTGGGTGCTGAAGTGCCCAAGCCTTGCTTTGTGCATTAAGCGATTCAGCTTCGCGCAGTTGTTTGATACGCCGCCATATCGCTATGCGTTGCCTTGGGGTGTAACTTAAATCCTGAGATGGGCAAACCGCTTCACAAAAGCCGCACTCAATACATTTATCCACAATCTCATTGGCTTTAGGCAGTAGTTTTAAGTTTTTAATATGACTTTGCGGGTCGTCATTCAAAATAACGCCAGGGTTTAGAATACCCTTAGGATCGATAATGTGTTTCACCCTGCGCATAACCTCATAGGCATCGCTTCCCCACTCTAACTGTACAAACGGTGCCATATTTCTGCCCGTCCCGTGCTCTGCTTTTAATGAGCCATTAAACTCCACCGCGACTAAGTGCGCTACCGCTTGCATGAATCGGTCGTAACGCTCTATTTCACTCTGCTCATCAAATGCCTGTGTAAACACAAAATGTAAGTTCCCTGCCAGCGCATGCCCGAAGATAATGCCTTCGCTGTACCCGTATTCGTCAAATAACGTGTGTAAGCCTTGAATACCCTCAGCCATATTAGCAATGGGAAAACATACATCTTCAATGATCACTGTGGTGCCCGTTTCACGAACAGCGCCAACGGCGGGGAACGTGCCCTTACGGATAGCCCACAATTGCTGATTCAGTATTTTATTGTCGCTTAAAGGTACGGCGTGCAGCGCGCTGTCGTGACTAATGCAGGTCTCAATGCTGCGTATATTTTGTTGAAGCGCTGCAGCACTGTCAGCGCTGGTTTCAATCAGTAGCGCGGTATAGTTATCGTTATCAGTACAAAATGAATCAGGTAACCCAGGCTGACCTTTGACCGAATTGAGCGCTCGCTGATCCATTAACTCAACTGCATCAACGTTTTGTAAACTTAAGGCCGTCACCAAATCACATGCTTGCTCTGCAGTGGCGAATAGGTACAAGCCACTGGCTTTATGTGCGTTTTCTACCACTGTGTTATAGGTAATATCGGCTATAAAACCTAACGTCCCTTCTGAGCCAATCATTAAATGCATTAGAATTTGCAAGGGATCTTGGTAATCAATCAGGGCATTAAGTGCGTAACCACAGGTATTTTTCAGTCGATATTTGTGCTCAATACGTTCGCGCAATGCTTGATTACGTTGACACGATAATGCCAACGTTTGTAGTTCACTTAACAGTGCCTGATGCGTGTTGCGAAACGCTGCCACACTGCGCTCGTCACTGGTATCGACCACACAGCCATCGGCTAACACTATGGTCATATGTTGCACGGTGTAATAGCTGTTATGCGCAACACCACAGCACATGCCAGAGGCATTATTTGCTGCGATGCCACCAATTTTACAGCTGTTGATAGATGCTGGATCTGGGCCTATCTTGCGCCCATAAGGCGCAAGAATTTGATTGGCCTGGGCACCTATAATCCCTGGCTGTAATTTGACTTGTTGGCCATCGTTTAGCACGTCATATTGACGCCAATCGTCGGTCAATACGATTAACACCGAATCCGTTACACCTTGCCCCGAAAGGCTAGTACCTGCTGCACGAAACGTTACCGCGACTTGATGCGCTTGACTAAGGGCAAGAATGGATTGAAGTTGTTCAATACAACTTAGCTTGAGCACCAGTTGAGGAATAAGTTGATAAAAGCTGGCGTCAACCGCCAAGGCGCGGCGGCGACTGATGTCTTGAATAATAGCGGTTGAAGGCAATAACTGGCTAACTTGGTGTAAATAGTCGCTAGGTAAGCGGGTCATTTATTTGTCCTAATACACAATGAAAAGCTGAGACGGGAAATGCAACGCGTTGTTTAATCGAAACAAAACGTCACTCTCTCAATGAAAAAAAGAATAAAGAATCGCATCTTGCGCCCCTTGCATCAAGTTTTAGAGCGCCCTGTGGGTGGCCCGGCCCAAAAATAGAAAAAGCAAAAAAACACGCATACCCTCCCCCGCGTTAATACAACCGCAGCCAGGTTATACCAATCCGCATTAATAAGTGCCCCCTCAGAATACGTCCAGCGGTTTTTGATTAAGGCGTCGCTATGAAGTAATGGTTGTTCCCTTTCGAATAGTGAGAACGCAGAGCAAAAGCTGCTGGGGCATTCCTTTCAGGCGAGTTTTAAAAGGGCTTACAC
>Ga0189289_10436_pt1 | contig 15079 bp, 11 predicted proteins | sample UW106minimetaG_FD_130313 | JGI IMG/M metagenome (GOLD analysis project Ga0189289, IMG submission 130313) | Marine microbial communities from the Costa Rica Dome - UW106 mini metaG | ecosystem: Environmental > Aquatic > Marine > Oceanic > Photic zone | place: Costa Rica: the Eastern Pacific...
ACTGATTTGTAATTTTCTGAATGAAATTATTGGTAATCAATTCGGCTTGGTCCTCATTAAAATCAGCAATCTTTTTACGTTGCGTATTTAATTCAGAGTTCTTCAAATCTGTCAGTTTATGCTTTATAGCCTGAATGGTAGGTACAAATTTAAGTGTATCTAGCCATGCGTTAAATTCAGACATGATTTCATCAATAATAGCTTCAGCAGAAGGAATGAAAGCCCTGCGTTTTTCTATGTTGTCATCGGTGATTCTCGCGAGGTCGTCAAGATGAACCAGAGTAACATTGTTAAGCTCAGTCACATCTTCGTTTACATTTTTTGGAATAGATAAATCTAAAATTAATAAGGGTTTATTAGTAGAAATTAAAGATTTATATACGGTTGGGTTTTGTGCTCCAGTAGCAACAACAACAATATCAGAATGATTTATTTCTTGCTCTAACTCTTCGTAGTCCTTAACAATGAGGTTGAACTTACCCGCCACTTCTTCGGCTTTGTTTTTAGTTCTATTAATTAAAGTGATGTGTGAGTTTTGAGTATGCTTAACCAAATTTTCGCAGGTATTACGGCCAATTTTTCCTGTCCCAAAAAGTAAAATGTTTTTATCTGATATATCCTGAATGTTGTTCATGATATAATGTACCGAAGCAAACGATACAGACGTCGCACCAGATGAAAGTTCTGTTTCTGTTTTAATACGCTTACTTGCTTGGATTACAGAATTTACAAGACGTTCAGAGAAAGAATTTAATAAGCCTTGTTTTTTTGAAGCTCGAGCGGCAAATTTCAATTGGCTAATAATTTCAAAATCCCCCAAGATTTGACTGTCTAATCCAGAGCCTACCCTAAACATGTGGCGAATAGCTTCTTTACCTTTATAAAGGTAAGCAACCTCTTGAAATTCTTCAACAGTACCTTTAGTATTTTCACAAAGCAGGTGAATTAATTGATAAGGATGTTCGGCAAAACCGTAGAGTTCGGTTCGGTTACATGTAGATATTAACACAAGACTTTCAATACCGTTAGCTTTTGCTTGATCTAAAACGGTTTGTTTTGCATGATCGCTTAAACTAAAATGACCACGCACTTCGGCATCAGCTTTTTTGTAGCTGAGTCCTATGGCATAAAAGGATGTCTGCTTTTTCTGTTGCATTCGCTTATATAACAATTACTTGTTACTTTTTCCTGAAAAATTCTTTCTTAAAAGCAGAACAAAAGTAATTCTGTTAATTAAAAAAAAATAACGCTAGAAGAACTCAAAGTATCGTTTCTGGTTTTTTTGCTTAGTTTTTTAAAATAAAATGATATTTGTCATACTTTTACAGTAATAATGAGGGGTTTTTCACCTTTTGTTTAGAATGAATCTAAATAATAATAAAATGAATTTGAAAAATTCTGGTCAAAAAAGTGTCGCTAGAGGAACTTTTGCTGAAACATTTATTGAAGATGGCTTTTTTGTGTTAACCTACAAGAACGATGAGAATACAGTTCAGATCCTTGAACGTGATATTGATAGTACATTTATTCAGTTTCATTTTTGCACAAAAGGTTCTGCTGCCTTTGTCTTTAATCAAGGAAATTATACCTTAAATATTATTGGTGACACCTCGTTATTACTTTATAATCCTCAACGCGATTTACCAATACATTTAGAGTTGCAACCGCATTCTTGGTTGGTTTCATTTGTTATCTCGATTAAGAAGTTCCACGGTTTGTTTTCTCAAGATGCTAATTATGTCACCTTTTTATCTGACGAGAATAAAAACAAGAAGTATTATACAGATGGAAAGATAAATCCATCCATGGCTGTAGTCCTAAATCAGCTCATTAGTTTTAACCTAAACAGTTCTATTAAGTCACTTTACTTTAAGGGTAAAGTTTACGAACTTTTAAGCTTATATTTTAATCGAAGTGAGGATGCTGATATTGAACAATGTCCTTTTTTAGTCGATGAGGTTAATGTAGCCAAACTTAAGAAAGCCAAAGATATTATTATTGCTAATATGGCAGAACCACCAACTTTACAAGAGTTGTCTGAGCAAATCGATCTAAGCCTCAAGAAATTAAAAGAAGGATTTAAACAGATATATGGCGATACCGTTTATGGATTTTTATTTGACTATAAGATGGAGGTAGCCAGAAAACTTTTGGAATCCGGAGAACATAACGTTAATGAAGTGGGGCTAAAGGTTGGGTACAGCACCTCTAGTCATTTCATTGCAGCCTTCAAAAAGAAATTTGGGACCACCCCTAAGAAATATATTCAAGCGGCTTTATAAGCGAATTATCATTGTTTAATTTTAATAAAAAAAATGAAAATATTCTTTAAAATAGATTTGTCATAGCTTCAACCATTTTTCTGTTTTCTATACATTTTAAAGCACAAAATAATTTTGTAAGATTACAAAATACTATAAGTGTTTTTGTAACCATGGTTGTAAATAAACAGATTATGGCCAATGTCGATTTCGTTAAAAATAATTAAGCTTTGATTACGGTAATTAAAGAAAAACAAAATCGCTTCGCTGCGACCAGCAAATTTTATAATGATAATTTTAAGTGGAGTTTGGTAAATATGATATTTCTGAAATTCCTCTTTTTTGTTAACAATACTTAATTTTTGGAAAAGATGAGGTTAATTCTTTCTTTTTAATGATATCTCCAGGAGTATCCTCTAGAGTCGTATTATCCTTTTCGTTAGGTTAATAGATAAAACGACTAATCCTGACAACCGTTGGATATACACCATTGGTCATATCTGGATCGAGGTAATATTTTTGACCAGCAAAGGCAAATTCTCTTAGGACATCGTAAGAGTTTATTTTAATGAATCCATCTGGTGTGGCATTCATTTTAAGTTCAGGATTAACAAAGAGGCTATTTAGTTTAATTTTTTCTGTTTTGCTGTAATCTGTTTGTTCTGATGTTAAAGCTTTAACGGTGTAACCTCGTTGACGAAGCATTTTTATCATTCCCTTTTCAACTGATAAATGGGCTGCTCCAATACCTGTAAAAACAGATTTTTAGGTATTAACTCCACCAATGAACTCACCATGTTTTCATTTCTAATAAAGAGTGTATTTTCTCTGTAGAATTCAGTGTTTGCTCCTGCACTTATGCAATCTAATTAGATCTAAACTATGGTCACGATGTAAATTCTCTTGGATTAAATAAGGGTTTTCTTTAGCGTAGACCTTTTGCAGCCATGGATCTATATCTTTTTTATTTGCATTGTAAGCTACTTTTGTAGTTAGGTAACGCGATTCTGCTAAATCTTCTAGTCTATAAATTGGTTTTCCACTTTTCTTTCCTGCCTGAAAAATAGACATATCAAGATAGGTTTCTTCTTCAAAATTATCAGAAGCATTATTCTTTCGATATAAATAGGTGTTCACAGTACCGGTGTCCATGCGTACTGAAGCACGAACTGCCATTTTCTCAGGATGCGTTAATTTAAACAGGTTGGTGTAAAACTCGCTTCTGTAATTATTGAAAAAACTATTCTCACCATGCATCCTACCATAATTAAGTCTTGGCCACGTTGATGGATCAGAGTCTAGAGCAATGCATTCACTTTCGTTAAGCGCTTTATAAAAGACATCGTCTAACCTAAAGGCTACTATTTTACTTACATGCATTGTGCTTAGTGGTAAGATGGCTCTTTTAAACCGTTATCAGTAATTTCCCAAAGAAGGCTTTGGTTTTTACGCAATAAAAAACAAGTTATTGATATGTTTAACACGAAAAGTATAAGATTTTTTTACCTGTTGTCAATGATTATGACTTATAACGATGTTTAAATACCTAAAACAGCCCTAGCCAAAATGTAAAACGCTTTCTAAAACTAAATTATTAGATATTCCAAACGATGATGATATAAATAAAACCAATAGTTATAATTAGTACTCATTGCCATTTGTGTTGTATTTTTGTTTTTGAAAATTTGAATGATGAAAAAAGGAATATTACTAGTAAATTTAGGATCACCAGATAGTCCAGAGCCTAAGGACGTTAAAAAATATCTCGATGAGTTTTTAATGGATGAACGCGTCATAGATCTTCCGACGTGGGCAAGGACAATTCTTGTAAAAGGAATTATTTTAAATACCAGACCAAAAGCATCTGCCAAAGCGTATAAAAAGATATGGTGGGAACAAGGGTCACCATTAATAGTGCTATCTGAGCGTTTGCAAGAAAAGGTACAGGCTAAAGTCAATTACCCTGTGGCCTTAGCTATGCGTTATGGAAGTATGACGCTTAAAAATGGCATTCAAGAATTGGTAGATAAGGGATGTACAGCGATTAAAACTATCCCATTATATCCTCAATTTGCAATGGCAACTACAGAAACTATTGATGTAAAAGTAGACGATATTGTTGCTGAGTATTTTCCACAAGTTACTATTACGAAAACACCAGCATTCTATAATCGAGAAGATTATATCAATGTGCTGTCTAATAGCATAGCAGAACGGCTAGAAGGATTAGATTATGAACACATACTGTTCAGTTATCATGGTGTACCTGAGCGTCATATTCGTAAAAGTGATATTACTAATGGAAATTGTAAAATGAATGGTAAATGTTGCTTTAAAATGGGTAGTAAGCAGCATGAATTCTGCTATCGCCATCAATGTGAAATTACCACTGTAAATGTCGCTAAAAAATTAGGGCTTAAGAACGACACCTATTCTACAACCTTCCAATCCCGATTAGGTTTTGATCCATGGTTAAAGCCTTATACCGATCGAACCATTGAACGTATGGGTAAAGAAGGCACTAAGAAAATGGCTATTGTTACCCCAGCATTTGTAAGTGATTGTTTAGAAACCTTAGAGGAAATAGCAATGGAAGGGGAAGAAATTTTCCACGAAGTAGGCGGTAAGGAATTTACTGTGATTCCATGTTTAAATGAACGTGACGATTTTGCTCAAGTTTTAGCTAATATGATTGAAGAATGGGCCGCTTTGGATGAAACAGTAGCCGTGTAAATGGCTAAGGTATCTTCAACAGATCTAGGCACTCAGCCAATTGGGGAATTACTCATAAAACAAGCCGTACCTGCATCTATCGGTATTTTGGTAATGTCTCTAAATATACTTGTAGATACAATATTTGTAGGGAATTGGATTGGGCCAACAGCAATCGCAGCGATTAATGTTGTACTGCCTGTATCGTTTTTTATTGCTGCTTTAGGTATGGCAATTGGTGTCGGTGGCTCCTCAATTATTTCTCGTGCCTTGGGTGCTAATAATCAACTTAAAGCTGGCAAGACCTTTGGAAATCAGATTACCTTGACGGTAATAATCACTACTGCTTTTGTTTTCTTTGGGTTGTGGTATATCAATGATCTCATTCCTGCTTTTGGTGGTAAAGGAGAGATTTTTAGTCCGGCTAAAATCTATTATCGTATTGTTCTTTATGGGGTTCCTATCCTAGCGCTTTGTATGATGGGTAACACCGTGATTCGAGCAGAAGGCAAACCAAAGTTTGCCATGTATGCTATGATGTTTCCTTCTGTGGGTAACCTACTTTTAGATATTTTATTTATAAAGATTTTTGACTTTGGTATGGCAGGTGCTGCTTGGGCTACTACAGGATCTTACATACTTTGTTTTCTATTTATTCTATGGTTTTTCTTGTCTAAAAATTCCGAGCTAAAAATTAATTTTAAAAATTTTGGACTAGACTTACCGATCGTTAAAGAAATTGGTTCTCTTGGGTTTGTAACCCTTGTAAGGCAAGCCATTATAAGCGTTACTTACCTATTAATGAATAATATACTATTTGACCTTGGTGGTGAGACCTCAGTAACTGCTTATGCCATTGTAGCAAGAATGCTTATGTTTGCCTTGTTTCCTGTATATGGTATTACGCAAGGTTTCTTGCCTATAGCAGGCTTTAATTATGGGGCAGAACACTATAAACGCGTCAGGGAAACTATAACCACAGCTATTAAATACGGTATTTTACTAGCAGCAGTAGTATTTATATTTTTAATGATATTTCCAGATGCTATTACAAGGTTGTTTACACAAGACCCAAATGTATTAGAAGAGACACCTTCTGCAATGCGATGGGTGTTTGCAGCAACACCTATAATTGGTATTCAACTTATTGGTGCTGCCTATTTTCAGGCTATAGGAAAAGCGATTCCAGCCTTGTTGTTAACGCTCGCGCGACAGGGCTTTTTCTTTGTTCCTCTAATACTGATTTTGCCTAAGTTTTATGGAGAATTGGGTGTATGGATGGCTTTTCCAATATCAGATGTTTTGGCCACATTGGTCACTGTATATTTTCTTCATAGAGAGGTGAAGTTAAATTTGTTACCAAAGGAGAACAACTAATATTTAATCCGTAATTTTAGAATTGTACAATTAACAATTAAAAAAAAATGAAATTCCTAACCATTTTCTCAGTTTTATTATTGTCATTATTTACGCTTAATCTTCAAGCTCAAAATTTCCAAGAACCTGATTACGATGCCTTAGAATATAGACTTTTAGGACCTTTTAGAGGAGGTCGAAGTGCTGCAGTAACAGGTGTGCCAAATCAGCCTAATTTGTATTACTTCGGTTCTACGGGAGGTGGTATATGGAAGACAACAAATGGAGGACGCGAGTGGGAAAATATATCTGATGGTTATTTTGGTGGAAGTATTGGATCGATAGCAGTCTCAAAAAGCGATCCAAATATATTGTACGTTGGTGGCGGTGAGAAGACAGTACGAGGAAATGTGTCTTCGGGATATGGTATTTGGAAAAGTGAGGATGCTGGTAAAACCTGGATATCTTCGGGATTAAAGAATTCAAGACATGTGCCGAGAATCGCTATTCATCCAACAGATCACAATATTGTTTATGCTGGAGTCATGGGAAATATTTATAAACCAACGCAAGAGCGCGGTGTCTATAAAAGTACTGATGGTGGTAAAACCTGGATAAAAACCTTATTCGCTAATGAGCATGCTGGTGTTGTTGATTTAATTATAGATCCAACTAATCCTAGAATTTTATATGCTTCGACATGGCGTGTGCGTCGTACACCTTACAGTTTAAGTTCTGGTGGTGAGGGCTCGGCCTTATGGAAAAGTACAGATAGTGGTGAAACTTGGACTGAAATTTCCACCAAAAAAGGATTTCCTGATGGCATTTTAGGGATAATTGGTGTTACAGTATCACCTGTAAATAACCAACGGGTTTGGGCCATGGTAGAAAATAAAGATAAAGGTGGCTTGTATCGAAGTGAGGATGGGGGAGAAACTTGGTCTCAAGTAAATTCTGAGCGTAAATTGCGTCAGCGTGCATGGTATTACACAAGAGTTTATGCAGATACTGAAGATGTTGATAAGGTATATGTATTAAACGTACGTTATCACAAAAGTACTGATGGTGGCAAAACATTCGGTACCTATAATGCTCCTCATGGAGACCACCATGATTTATGGATTGCTCCTGAGGATCCACATCGCATGATTATTGGTGATGATGGTGGTGCACAAGTTACTTTTGATGGTGGTGAAACATGGAGTACCTATCATAATCAACCGACATCGCAGTTCTATCGTGTGACCACAGATAATACTTTTCCATATCGAATATATGTAGCCCAACAAGATAATTCTACGATTAGAATTCCGCATCGCACAGATAGCTATTCTATATCTGAAGATGATTGGGAATCTACAGCTGGTGGTGAATCCGCGCATATCGCTGTTGATCCAGAAGATAATGATATTGTGTACGGTGGTAGTTATGACGGTTACCTCACGCGCGTAAATCATAAGACAGGAACCGTAAGGGCGATTAATGTTTGGCCAGATAACCCAATGGGTCATGGCGCAGAGGGCATGAAGTATCGTTTTCAATGGAATTTCCCAATCATATTTTCAAAGCATAATCCAAATCGATTATATACTTTTTCACAGCATGTCCATGTTACCGAAAATGAGGGGCAGTCCTGGGATATAATAAGTCCAGATTTAACGCGAAGTGATCCTGAAAAATTAAAATCTTCTGGTGGTCCGATTACACAAGATAATACTTCAGTAGAGTATTACTGTACCATTTTTGCAGCTCAGGAATCTCCACTTAAGGAAGGTTTACTTTGGGTTGGAAGTGATGATGGTCTAATTCATATTACCCAAGATGGTGGTAAAACTTGGGACAATATCACACCAAAAGGAATGCCAGAATGGATGATGATTAATAGTATTGAACCTAGTGCCTTTGATGAAGGCACTTGTTATGTGGCTGGCACTAAATATAAAACCGGTGATTTTACTCCTTATCTCTATAAAACCACAGACTATGGTAAATCTTGGAAAAAGATTACCAATGGTATAAATGGAGAACATTTTACAAGAGTTTTACGAGAAGATCCAAAACGCAAAGGGTTGCTTTATGCGGGTACAGAAACAGGAATGTACATTTCCTTTAATGATGGTAATAATTGGAAACCATTTCAGTTGAATTTGCCAGTAGTTCCAATAACTGATTTAACCATTAAGGATAACAACTTAATTGTTGCCACTCAAGGTAGAAGTTTATGGATGATAGACGACTTATCAGTTATTCATCAATTGTATGATGCAGATTTAAGCAAACATATGTTGTTTAAACCTAAAGACACTTACCGTATGCGAGGTGGAAGTTTTAAGGGAAGCAAAACAGCAGGAATCAATCACCCAAATGGTGTTATCACATACTTTAATCTCAAAGATTTAAAAGACGATGATAAGGTGTCCTTAACTTATTTTGACACTAAAGGCGATACCATCAAAACCTTTTCTAACAAGAGTAAGAAAAACAAGTTGACCGTTAAGAATGGGGCTAATCAGTTTGTTTGGAATATGACTTATGATGGTGCTGAACGCTTAAAAGGCATGATTTTATGGTGGGCGAGTTTAGAGGGGCCGAGAGCCACACCAGGACAATACAAAGTTAGTCTTAAGGTAAATGACCAAGAGCAATCGCAAATGTTTACGATTCTTGCAGATCCTAGAGCAGAAAGTACTTTGGCTGATATGCAAAAGCAGTTTGACTTTATTGAAAGCGTTAATAAAACTATGGATGAAGCCCATAAATCCATTAAAAAGATTAGAAATATCAATAGTCAATTAGGTGCGTTTCAAAAGCAATATAAGGACGATAAGAACGTGAAAGAGCTGGTTGAAAAAGCGAAAGAACTACAAGAGCAGCTTTCTAATATTGAAAAGCAATTATACCAAACTAAAAATAGAAGTGGACAAGACCCGTTAAATTTTCCAATCCGATTAACTAATAAACTAGGACATTTAAATTCATTAGTTCGTATGGGAGATTTTGCGCCGACCGATCAAGATGTTGCAGTAAAGAATGAGTTAACGGCTAAAATTGAAAAGCAACTAACAGCTTTTAATACCATATTAAAAGATGAGGTGAGGGCCTTTAACACCGCATTTAATGCAAAAAAATTGAATTACTTATTCGTTGAGGATTAATGGAATATAATTATATAAAATCCCTACATCTTATTTTTGTTATCACATGGTTTGCAGGATTGTTTTATATACCAAGGTTGTTTGTATATCAGATTGAAGCATTTCACAAACCTTCTCCAGATAAGGAAATTTTGGGGAAACAGCTAAAACTAATGGCTAAGCGGTTGTGGTTTATTATTACTTGGCCTTCGGCAATTTTAGCAACACTTTTTGCTATTTGGCTTCTCATTTTGGCCCCTTCATGGCTAGAACAAGGATGGATGCATGTAAAATTGGCCTTTGTTGTATTGCTTTTTCTGTATCATTATAAGACTCATATCTATTACAAACAACTCCAAAATGATATTGTAAAAGTCTCTTCTAACTACATGCGCATTTGGAACGAGGGCGCTACATTTATTTTATTTGCAGTGGTTTTCTTGGTGATTCTCAAGAGTTCAATTAATTGGATATTTGGGGTTATAGGTATTATAGTTTTAGGAATCTTGTTAATGCTAGGCTTTAGACTTTACAAAAAAATCAGATCTAAAAATCCAGAGGCCTAATTGGCTTGATTATTGCTATATTTAGTGAATTACTGAGCTAATGAAAATAAAACAACTGTCGTTAAGAGCTAGAATATTTATAGCCATGATACTTTTGGTATTACTGGCTTCTATTTTAATTGCGGCTGTTACTATTTATCAGTATAATGAAGAGGCAAAAGACTATCACACCGAACGTTTAGAGCGCAAAGAACGTGCTATAAGACGAAGTATTGACTTTGCAATAAAGGAAACGACCTATCCTGTAAATACAGAAAACATCCCGTTAATTTTTAAGAAAGAGATTTTTGATATTGATGCTATTCATAGCCTTCAAATCAATCTCTATGATATGGAAGGACAACTGTTAATTAGTTCTAAGCGAACCATTCAGAGCGATACGACCGAACGATGTTTAGATGCCGAAGTTTTAAACCAACTAGCAGGGACATTAGATCATCGATTTGTATTTAAAAACCAAGAAAATGGTCAAAATTTTCAATCCTCATATTCTTATATCACTGATGGTCAATTCAAAAATTTAGCCATTTTAAACTTACCCTATTTAGAGAACGACGATTTCTTTAAAGAAGAGCGCAATGAGTTCTTATTGCGATTAGGTTTTGCTTATATCGCTATGATTTTAGCTGCTATTGTATTTGCTTATTTTATTTCAAAATACATTACAAAGTCGTTAAAGACTATAAGTGATAAATTAAATGAAATTCGATTAGAGAAGCGCAATAAAAAGATAGATATAGCATCCTCTAGTGAAGAAATCGAAACACTTGTAAATTCATATAATAGTATGATTGATGAGTTGGAAGCTAGTGCCGTAAAATTAGCGACTAGTGAGCGTGAGCAAGCATGGAGAGAAATGGCCAAACAAGTTGCTCATGAAATTAAAAATCCACTTACACCAATGCGTTTAAGTGTACAAAGCTTTCAGCGAAAATTTGATCCCAAAGATGAAAATATTCATCAGAAAGTTCAGGAGTATAGTAATACTTTGATTCAACAAATAGACACTATGAGTTCTATTGCTTCGGCATTTTCAAATTTTGCAAAGATGCCTGCACAAAAGAGTGAAGAACTAGATGTAGTTTATATTGTAAAATTAGCCCTTGATATTTTTAATGAGCACTATATTTCTTTTGAAGCTGACGAAGCGGAAATCATTGCTAAATTTGATCGTACGCAGTTGATTAGAGTAGTTACTAATCTTGTTAAAAACGGTATTCAAGCTATTCCACTAGATAGAGATAATCCTAAGATCGAAGTTAAAGTATTTGCAGATGGCGATTTGGTGAAAATTACTGTTGAAGATAATGGAACTGGTATAACAGAGGAAACAAAATCGAAAATATTTGAACCTAAATTCACCACAAAATCAAGTGGTATGGGCTTAGGATTGGCAATGGTTAAAAACATTGTAGAAACTTACGATGGAAGTATTACCTTTACATCGCAATATGGAGAAGGCACGATATTTACCGTCGCTTTCCCAAGGAAATAATCTAATTACTAGTCAAATCTTAGGGTTTATTAATCAAACAAATTCACATGGCTTACGAGAACATACTTTCAGAATATCAAGATGGCAAAACGGTAATAACTATCAATAGACCAAAAAAATTGAATGCATTAAATAGAGCGACTATTCAGGAATTACATGATGCATTTGCTGAAGCTGACGCTAGTAAAGACACGAAGGTTATTATTATTACTGGTAGTGGTGAAAAAGCTTTTGTTGCAGGTGCTGATATAAGCGAGTTTGCTGACTTTAGTATGGGTGAAGGAGCCAAATTAGCGGCAAAAGGTCAAGCGTTATTGTTTGATTATGTTGAGAATTTAAGCACGCCAGTTATTGCTGCAATTAATGGATTTGCTTTAGGTGGAGGCTTAGAGTTAGCAATGTCTTGTCATTTTAGAGTGGCTAGTACTAATGCTAAAATGGGTTTACCAGAAACCTCATTGGGTGTTATACCTGGATATGGAGGTACGCAACGCCTTCCACAACTTGTTGGTAAGGGCAGAGCAATGGAAATGATAATGACAGCAGGAATGATCGATGCTAATCAAGCACTAACATATGGTTTGGTAAATCATGTGGTTTCACAAGAAGAACTACTTTCTTTGTGCCAGGGTATTGCAGCCAAGATCATGAAAAATTCTTCTGTAGCTATTGGTAAAGCCATTAAAGCTGTTAATGCCAATTATAAAGATGGCAAAGACGGTTTTAAAACAGAAATAAAGCAATTTGGCAAATGCTTTGGGACTGAAGATTTTACAGAAGGTACTTCAGCATTTTTAGAAAAACGTAAGGCTGATTTTCCTGGGAAATAAGTCTATCTAGCTATCTTTCTATGATCTACTACCCCATGAAGTAAATACAATGGGATTATGAGTATTAAGATTACGAGAATAATTGGACTCAATACAGAAATGATAATATATTTGGGTTTCATGACTCAATTTTTCACAAAGTTGAAAACTTTTTAAGTCGCTGAAAACAAGTATATTAATCAATACTTGTAATATTTTAACCAAGTCTCCCTAAATCACTATTTCACTTCCCAGCCTTTTCTATAATCTCGAGTGACCCAATCATTAGCTTTTTCATAATTGGTAACTCGCATAGCATTGCCATCCCAAAGTAATTTACGACGACCAGGATAGTCAAAAGGTGCCCAATCACCTTCGTTCTTACCTTCTTTAAGTACTTTATATTGAAAGGATTTAATGGCTAAATTACCCATTAAAACCGATTCAGTTAAAGGCCCTGCATAAGAAAACGGTGATGATGTTGGTATGCCTTCCAAGCAACCCTCTACAAAATTTAACACATGATTTTGATCTTTAATTCTGGGAAGCGTTGGCTCAGGTTTTTTGAAATAATTCATGGTTGAAGATGGCAATAAACGAGGGTTCCTAGAATAACAATCTGTAACTAACATACCTTTAGATCCATAAAAAACACTACCACCATTCCAATCACCAATGAATTCTCCATCTTTAAGCTCGTCTGGTAAATCTGGCATAATTCCTCCATCGAACCAATTCAAATCTACTTTACCGTGTTTCTCAGTATCAAATTTTAATCTTACTATAGAAGATGGAGGACAGGCTTTACTGTAATTAGCTTCTACAAAATCACCAGCCCAAACCGTAGTGCAACTTGCTTCAGCTTCATAAGGGTAGCCTAAACCAAGTGTCCTAAAGGGTGTTTCCATAATATGACAACCCATATCGCCTAAACCACCTGTACCAAAGTCCCACCAACCTCTCCATTTAAATGGTAAATATGCTGAGTGATACGGACGGTCTTGTGCAGGTCCCAACCATAAATCCCAATCTAAACCTTCTGGAACAGGTTCGCCTTTATTGATATTTTTAAGACCTTGTGGCCAAACAGGTCTATTGGTCCAACAATCCACTTTCTCTATTGTGCCAATGATACCAGAATCTATCCACTCTTGTGCCTCTCTAATGCCATTGCTCGAGCTTCCTTGATTACCCATTTGAGTAACAATACCGGTGTCTTGAGCAATTTTTGCCATTAATCGTGCTTCATGAATATTATGTGTCAACGGTTTTTCGACATAAGCATGCTTTTTTGCACGCATAAATGGTAGCGAAATTATAGCATGTGTATGATCTGGAGTTCCAACCGAAAATGCATCAATCTCATTAATATGAACATCGTATAATTTTCTGAAGTCTTTATATCTTTTGGCGTTAGGATGCATTTTATAGCTTGCTTCAGCCATTCTATCGTCAACATCACAAAGCGCAACAAACTTTACTTTTTTAGTGGCTGTTAGCTCTTTTACAACACCACCACCACGACCACCAACACCAATGGAAGCAATATAAAGCGTATCGCTTGGAGGTACATGAGATTTTCCTAAAACAAAGCTAGGTACAATAGTAAATGCTGCCGTTGCACCAGCTGTTTTTTTTATAAAATTTCTGCGTTCCATAAATAAAAGATAGTATTGATTAGAATGATATCAAGTTACAAAAAAAAGTGTCTTAAAACTCGGTTGAGGTTTTGACGAGTTAGTTTTTTGAAAACTACAAATTCTAGTTAGAGTCACTCATGTATTCTATTAACTTTGAGTATGCATAAAACAAGATAGTAAAAGGTCTTGGTGCACAACAAAATGTTGGTATCGATTTTTTAAATTATCCCACGAGTGACGATTTGATTTTCTTAAATATTGCCGTAAAGAGGTTGAATCCATAGCTTCTAATTAGACTCAATATTTAGATGTTTTTTCAAAGACAAGTGTCAATAAAGTAGCTAGTCTAGATTTAGGAATGGTATATTTAATGGATAGCTATTAAGGTTGTGAATATGGATAGTATATACTATTACGCCAGAAACAGCCATGAGTTTTGGGGTTACAGTATAGGAATAGACTTTGAGCGAATAATTTTAATTAAGAACACTCCACCAAAATTATTGGAAGATTTTATCAGAAGAGAAAGTTGGAGAGCACATGCTGTAGTAATGTCTGGAAATAAGGACTGTTATCAACCAGCTGAGCAAAGCTATCAATTAATAAGACAGTGTTTATAGGTCTTCGTAAAGTATAGGCATCTTGTGGGGATTATTACTAAAAGCGCACTACTAATAAGAGATTTGGGTACATTGAATAAACTGAGAAAAGCGCAACATATTGCCGTTAATACGTTCATCACATTGTTAAATAGGGACCAGACGCATTCATGAACCACAAACAGCAACAATTACAAAGCGTCTTGAAGCGGTTAAATAATTAGGCCAAAATAGTATTCCTGTTAATATTATTAGCATCTATGTATTCCTTAAATAAATAGTCATGAAATTTTGTCTATGACACAAGCAGCTTTTGATGCAGGCCACTTTAGTATAGTGCACACCACTGTTAGACCAACAGTGCTAATAGAGAAATAATTACAAATTGGATTAAAAAGCCCATTCCAGATTTTGCTAATAAGGTGTTGTTTCAAATAGCATCTTGCCACAGCGGAATCTTAAATGATAGTAGATTTGATAAACGAATCCATGGAGAAGGTCTAATTG
>Ga0189289_10439_pt1 | contig 14992 bp, 11 predicted proteins | sample UW106minimetaG_FD_130313 | JGI IMG/M metagenome (GOLD analysis project Ga0189289, IMG submission 130313) | Marine microbial communities from the Costa Rica Dome - UW106 mini metaG | ecosystem: Environmental > Aquatic > Marine > Oceanic > Photic zone | place: Costa Rica: the Eastern Pacific...
AGCCTGCGCGAAGCGCAAATCCTGATCGAAGAGTGGAGGAAACACTACAACACACAAAGGCCCCACAGTGCATTGGGCTACAAACCACCAGCTCCTGAAACCATCATTCCGATGGATCAGAGGCCGATCATGCACTAACAATCAAAATGGACCACTCAGATGAGGCTGCTCATTTTCCTGTGCGACTGTCCGAGAATGGAACATTAAAATTTCCAGCCTTATTGGTCCGAAATATTCCGTTGAAACAATTGCGATTCAGATAGACAAAAATGGCTGCGGAGCGGACGTCATCCATGCTCCGGTGGTCTTCAGCCCGTAAAGTTAGGTATGTGGGCTTGTCCCGTTTAAACGAATTTGAAAGCGCTGAGACTTGTTGGGGGAAATTCCTAATGGTTTGATAGGTTCGTATCAACCAAGCATTCTGGTCGGATAGAACCGCAGATTTGGGTGCCAGTGCAAAAAACAACGCAGCTGACCCACAAAAAGGTTCGATGTACTTGGTCTTCTGTGAATTTCGCCATTTGTTTATCAACGGCGGCAATGAACCTCGTTTGCTTCCAGCCCACCTCAAAAGGGGCGTGCACTGACTGCTTTCCAAATTCCACCTCTGGTTCTCTGTTTCTTTGTTGAAGGTTAGTGTAAAAAATTTGATTAAGAAACTACCAAATGCACAATGCGGATATATGTCGTTACAAACCGACATTGTATATCAAGTTTCGATTGTTCGGTTAGTCCCGCACCAGAGAAGTTGGCCGCCAGTCAGGTGCTGCAGGCGCGGCGAACGGCGGCTATGCGGGCTGCGGTGGCAGCATCTTGACCCATTGGCCAACGGCGGCGACGGGCCGTTAGCCAAACTTTGCAAAGGGCGCTATCTGCGCCTAGCAGGCGCGTGGCTAACCAACCTTAACTCGCAACCGCGCTCTAGATGGTTCCGTTATACTTTGACCCAAGTGTCAAAAAGTCGGAAAAATGCGCGCTTGACGCGGATCGATGGAATACACTCGCTTCCCATCACCGGGGTAGCCCGGGGGGTACGGGGCAGATCATTGCACACGAAAATAGTGGCAGCGAAGGGGCACGCCCTTGAGCCTGGAAAAATATCCAATAAATTCAACAACTAGTCGATGTAAATGGCGGAGACGAAGTCCGCCAAACAATTCACTTAAGATAATGAAATAATTCAAATAACCTCAAGAATAAGGGCTACAATACCACAAATAATACCACATCTTATTAGAAAGCACCACGCGGATCACAATTACCAACACCCCGACCCATCGTTGTCACGGTTACATTTATCTCAGATCTGTTGCTTAGGCTCAGGACCCATTAATCAGCTTGCGACTGACTTGGTTGCGTGATTCACGTGCCCCCAAAAATGGGGGCATCATGAGCAATCTTTTCTGGCTAAGCGACGAGCAGATGGCGCGGCTTCGACCTTACTTTCCGAGGAGCCATGGGAAGCCGCGTGTCGATGACCGGCGCGTTCTTAGCGGGATAATCTTCATCAATCGCAATGGGTTGCGATGGTGCGATGCGCCGAAGGAATACGGCCCACCGAAGACGCTCTAAAATCGCTGGAAGCGCTGGAGCGAGATGGGCGTGTTCGCCAGGATCTTTGAAGGACTGGCCGCAGATGCGGCAGATCAGAAGACCATCATGATCGACGCGACCTATCTCAAAGCCCACCGCACGGCATAAAGCATGCGCGGTAAAAAGGGGGGCGCGGTCGGCTGATTGGGCGGACCAAGGGCGGCATGAACACTAAGCTGCACGCGATCACCGACACCAACGGGCGCCCGATCCGGTTCTTCATGACCGCTGGCCAGGTCAGCGACTATACTGGCGCGGCGGCGCTACTGGGCGGCCTGCCGCGGGCCGAATGGCTTCTGGGAGATCGCGGATATGACGCGGACTGGTTCCGCGACGCCCTGAAAGACAAGGGGATCAGGCCATGCATCCCGGGCCGCAAGTCGCGCGGAAAGCCCGTCAAATACGACAAGCGCCGCTACAAACGCCGCAACCGCATCGAGATCATGGTCGGCAGACTCAAGGACTGGCGCCGAGTCGCGACACGCTACGACAGATGTCCGGTGGTCTTTCTCTCGGCCGTCGCCCTCGCCGCAACCGTCATCTTCTGGCTGTGAAAATCAATGAGTCTGGAGCCTAAGCTGCATGTGCAGTGGCCCCGATCCTGTGTGACCGCTTTGCGCGGAAAGTGCCAATTTAAAGCTACAGAACTAGGGCGAGGCAGGTGTCTCGGAACGTACTCATGCGGTCACACTGTCACGCCTCTTAACGTTTCGAAGCAGGCTGCAGTGACGTACTGAACCGGGTTCGCGTAACTTCAGCCGTCGCTAATCGCGCGTTGAACGGGACAAACGTTCAAGCCTGAAGCTCGTAGAGAGGATCCAACTAGTCGACCACTTCAAGCGGTCCGTGGTCGTCGCAGTGGCCATCATGCGGGTGATGCAGCCGGCCATTGACCAGATAACAAACGTGACCGCCATGAGGGACAGCCTCGTGCCCACATCCAGAGCCATGCACATGGCCATCTTCGTGGCCAAGGTGATCGGCGGCAATCGGAGCACAGGTATCCGGGTTCGCGTCAGAGACTTCAATCTCGTGTTCGTCCACGTGATCTTCATGCGGATGATGGAGGTGGCCATCATGGAGGTAGTCGATGTGATCGCCGTGGCGAATAGCCGTATGTCCGCATCCGGGCCCATGTTTATGGGGGTGATCCTGGTGCTTCGGATTATTGCATGTGGTCATAATGTGTCTCCTGATTTATCCAGTTTCAGACGATCTTCCTGGCTGCATGGCCGCAGGTATCCAGCGAGGCGGACGCTCTCTTCCTCAGCGAGCGCAGGGTGAATGTGGATTGCAGCATGGCGCAGTCTTGCCAAAATTAGGCTGGCAAACCGTAGTATCAAACTTGCCCGGCAAGAACGCCGCCGTGGCAGAGCTCGCCGCAGCGGTCGCAAGCCTTCCATTGGTCGAAGCCTCGTGACAGCGCTTCAGAATTTCCCTTAAATGGCTTGCGAAGGTACATTTGCCTGGGCCGAAGGCCTCTTCACCTCTCAGGCAACAACTAGAGTACCAGAATCTGGCCTAAGCATCCACGGAAATCCAAGTGCAGGCCGCGGCGGGTTGGCAGGATAACTTGCGGCAGAAGGGCAGCGTTGATTCGACCGGCTTTTGTGCAAATGAAGCAAACCTGCGGCTTCGCGTAAGCTGGTCAGGAGCTTAGATCTGGATTGCCGAAAGAACTGCGGCCCGGACCGCATGAACCGGTAGATGGATGGTGATACGCCAGCGGAGCAATTCCGGGCCCAGGATGGTGATTTGAGAGGCGGATCCCACGCAGTCAGGATCGTCGCAATCCATTTCGACAATGGTAATCAGGGCAAGCTGCCCGGCACCGGCATTTCAAGTACTAGTCGCTTTGCGCGCTGGATATACCAGAGTGTGGCTGCCTTCCCTTTGATTTGGGCGATGAAGCTCACAGCTGCGTTGGGTTGGGTGCATCGCCATAGGCGGCGACTGGATCAAAACTTTTCTGATCTTCCTTAAAAATCAACGCCCCCCCCGCTTCGCTACCAGTGGGAACTGCGCGGTAGAAGCAAGACCGGTAGCCGACATGGCAGGAGGCACCGGAGCCTGCGACCGCGACGCGCAGCCAGATGGCGTCCTGGTCGTCATCGATACGCGCTTCGACAACCCGTTGGACCAAGCCAGAGGTCGCGCCCTTGTGCCAAAGTGATTGGCGCGCACGGCTGAAATAATGCGCCTCGCCGGTATCTAACGTCAGCCGCAGAGCCTCGGCGGTCATCCAACCCAGCATCAGAACCTCGCCGCTTTCTGCATCCGTGGTGATGCAGGGTATGAGACCGTCTGGGCCGAACCTGGGCGCCAGCAGGCAGCCCTCTTCGACTTCCTCAACCGATTGGCGGGGGGCGAAACGAATATTGTCCACTTGGATACCTTGCTATCTGATATGTTATACCATAACAATCATAGCCAATCATGCTTCGCAACCCGAAAGAACGGCACTAAATGCAAAGCCAGATCCCTGTCACTTTGCTCACCGGTTTTTTGGGGGCGGGAAAAACCACACTGTTGAACCACCTGCTGCACGATCCGGCGGCTGGCCGCATTGCGGTTGTGGTCAATGAATTCGGCGATGCCGGGCTGGATCATGACTTGATCGAAGAGACCGCCGAGGATGTAGTTCTGATGGCGGCCGGCTGCATCTGCTGCTCGATCCGGGGGGACTTGTCGAAAACGCTGATGTCTCTGCTGAAGCGCCGCAACACGGGAGACCTGGCGTTTGACCGCGTGGTGATCGAAACAACCGGGCTGGCGGATCCAGGACCCGTCCACCACACTTTGCTGATCGACAAGGAATTAGCCGCCAGTTTTGCACTGGATGGCATCGTCACAGCCGTTGATTCCGTTCTGGGCGAGGATACGCTGAACCAGCACGCCGAGGCGCAGGCGCAGGTTGCCATGGCCGATCGGATTGTTCTGACCAAGCGGGATCTGGCAAACCGGGCCGCTAAACGGGCGCTGGCGAGGCGGCTTGACCGGCTGAACCCAGGCGCCCAGCGGATCGAAGCCGACCATGGCAACGTCCCCTCCGGGACATTGTTCCGCTTAAGCGCCATGCGCAAGGAGACATCACGCAGCCATGCCCTCGACTGGCTTGCCGCGTCTGACACCACAATTCCTGCAGACCCTTTTGCGGGGCTATCCGGGTTTGACCTGCTGCAGCCGGACCCGCTGCTGGAAACCAGCGCACCTTCGCACCATGCCACCGACAGCAGGATTGTCACCGCATCAGTGACAATCGACACGCCGATCCCGGCCCGGGTTTTTGATTTCTGGCTCGATACACTCATCGCATTGCGCGGCGCGGACATCCTGCGGCTGAAAGGCATTGTCCATATCGAGGATGTGACGACACCCTTTGTCTTTCACGGCGTCCAGCACATCTTCGAGCCTCCCGTGCCCCTGAAGGACTGGCCGGAAGGCGACCATACCAGCCGCGTTGTCGTGATCGCCCGGGATTTTCCCCAGGAGGATCTCGCGCAAAGCCTGGCCACGCTGCGTATGCGTCCAAAGGAAGGCGACGAGACGCAGGGGATAACCGTTCACACCTTGAGCGCGGAGGTTTTGTGACCCTGCGCTTGTTTTCCGCAAAAGCTTTGCGCCGATGAAGCGCTGCAACCCATGGGGCGGGCCGGGACATACCCCGGTGCTGCCCGCAAGACCCAGGAAGCAACAACTATGATCCATGTTCACTTGCCCGACGGGGCTGCCCGCGCGCTGACTGCCGACGCTACTGCTGCCGACCTAGCCGCCGCAATCAGCCCCAGTCTGGCCAAGCGCACCGTGGCGGCCTCGGTCGACGGGCATCTGGCCGATCTGTCGGCGCCTCTCCCCGATGGTGCCGCGGTAGAGCTGATGACCCGCGATGACCCTCGCGCGCTGGAGCTGATCCGCCATGACCTGGCTCATGTGCTGGCCGAAGCCGTGCAAACGCTCTGGCCCGGAACCCGGACCGCTATCGGCCCGGCAATCGAACATGGCTTCTACTATGACTTCGAACGAGAGACGCCCTTCACGCCCGAAGACCTTCCGGTGATCGAAGCCAAGATGCGCGAGATCATTGCAAACCGCACGCCCTTCGTGTGCGAAACTTGGACCCGCGACCAGGCGCGTACGCATTTCGAAGCCGCAGGCGAGAGCTACAAGCTGGCCCTGCTGGATGCGATCCCCGAAGGCGAGCCGGTGACCATCTACCGGCAGGGAGATTGGCTGGATCTCTGCCGCGGCCCGCATATGCGCAACACGGGCGACGCCGGGGCAGCCTTCAAACTGACACGGGTTGCTGGGGCCTATTGGCGCGGTGATGCGAACAATCCGATGCTCAGCCGGATCTATGGCGTGGCCTTCGCCGCCAAGGCTGATCTGGATGCGCATCTCACCATGATGGCCGAGGCGGAGAAGCGCGACCACCGGCGGCTGGGGCGCGAGATGGACCTGTTCCATTTCGAAGAGGTCGCGCCGGGCTCGATCTTCTGGCATCCGAACGGCTGGCGCCTGTTCCAAACCCTGATCGGCTATATGCGCGACCGGCAGGAGGCGGCCGGGTATGTGGAAGTGAACTCGCCCGACATCATGGACCGCGCGCTATGGGAAACCTCGGGCCATTGGCAGAACTACCGCGCCAACATGTTTCTGGCCCAAACCGAGGACGACCGCGATTACGCGCTTAAGCCGATGAACTGCCCGGGTCACATGCTGATCTACGGGCAAGGCACTAAAAGCTATCGGGATCTGCCGCTGAAATTAGCCGAATTCGGTAAAGTGCACCGGTACGAGCCCTCCGGCGCGCTGCATGGCCTCTTACGTGTGCGCAGCTTCACCCAGGACGACGCGCATATCTACTGCACGCCTGAACAGCTGACCGAGGAGTGCCTCAAGGTCAATGACCTGGTCCTGTCCATCTACCGCGATTTCGGCTTCGAGGATGTCCGCATCAAGCTTTCCACCCGGCCGGAAAACCGGATCGGCAGCGAGGAAAGTTGGGATCGTGCCGAAGATGCCCTGAGCAGGGCGCTGGACACCTCAGGGCACGAATACACGCTGTTCGAGGGCGAAGGTGCCTTCTACGGGCCCAAGCTGGAATATGTCCTGCGCGACGCCATCGGACGGGACTGGCAATGCGGCACGCTGCAGGTGGATTTCAACCTGCCCGAGCGGTTCGGGTCGTCCTATGTGGCGGCCTCCGGCGAAAAACTTCCGCCGGTTATGCTGCACCGGGCGCTGTTCGGGTCTCTGGAGCGTTTCACCGGCATCCTGATCGAACATCACGCGGGCCATCTGCCGCTGTGGCTGGCGCCGGTTCAGGTGGTCACTGCAACCATCACCGGTGCTGCTGATAACTGGGCCAAGGAGGTTGCCCAGGCCATGCGCGCCGCCGGATTGCGGGTGGAGACAGACCTGCGCAACGAGAAAATCGGCTACAAGGTCCGTGAACATGCGTTGAAGAAAATCCCCGTCCAGATCGCCCTTGGCATGCGCGAGGCAGAGGAACAGACGGTGACCATCCGCCGCCACGGCGAGGCCAAGACGCAGACGCTGCCCTTGGCCGAAGCCATCAGCCTCCTGACGCAGGATGCACAGCCGCCGGTAACGGCCCAGGCGGAGAGCGAAGTGCCATGAACAAGAGCTTCAGAGACAATGCGATGCAGTCCGCTTTCCTGCGTTTCCCGCCAGTATTCCGAAAGGGTTTTGAACTATGAGCGTTGTTGATTTTCCCACCCGCGGCGAAGCGTGCTCTGTACTGCAGGCGCGCGATGCATCGGCCTTGTCCGGTATCAAGCAGCCGGGTGTGGCGGCCGCAATCTGGCAGCGCGATCTAGCGCCTGAGTTTGCAAATTGGATTTCCGGACTGCCGCCGGAGAAATTGCCGAAGCTGCGCAGTCTTGTTGGCGTTGATGCATTGGAAGGGTGCATTCAAGCGGCCTGCGACCTGGCCGGAACACCCGCTGGGCCGGAGCGGGACATGTTGGCCGGCGACATCGCCGCGCTAGGATTTCTCGTGGGCGAATTTATGGAAACGCCGCTGTTGCAGGTACGTCTGGACGTAGTGTCTACAAACGCCTGCCGCAGATTCCATGTCGACAATATGACTGCGCGTTTGCTGTGCACCTACCGGGGGGCAGGAACCCAGCTCGCCCAGCCCGGTGCCGAGGCATCGCCGCTCTCCGTATCCCCGGGCAGTGCCGTGCTGCTACGTGGGCGCTGCTGGCCTGGGAAAGAGCAAACAGCACTGCTGCACCGCTCTCCTCCAATTGAGGGAACGGGGCAAACCCGCCTGCTGGCCGTGATTGACCCGGCCTTTGAACACAAACCGGAGGGCACGTTGCATTAAACAGCGAGATCGCAATGCGCGCAGCAGTGCCGGCGCGCTGCTGCGTCTTGCTTCCGTCTGGCCCCTTAGGAAAGGTCTCCAATGCTGAACGGTACGACCGTTGCAATCACCATAAACACTCCGAACGCGAAACGAACTCACACCTTTGCCTGGCCGAGACTCGCAAACTTCTATTCCGTTGGACCGAAGCTCTGAGCCCCAAGAACATTGGCGTTCTGCTTGCGCCTTATGCCGAAGAGGCGATCCTTGTGCCAACTTTGCGGAACCACATTTGCAGACATTCTGTCGAGCTCGAACCTAATTTGAAAAGTTTCTGCCAAGTCCCGGTCTGAGCTGCCAGCTCGACAGTGTGAACTTTTGCGCTAGCCGCACCCCTGGGTTCGCAATCATTGCCTGTCATTACACGTTTTTATTCAAGCGCGATGACGCTGATGAAACCTTCCCGGCTTGCTTCCTGTACTCCTTCGAAGAAATCGATGTCACAGGCCATCATTTGTCCAAATTCGTGTGACCGGTAGCGCAGATTAGGCACCGCCTGCTGCGCCCCCCTCAGTCGGCCACCATCCCGGCCGTCTTGAACCGTGCCCGGTAATCACGGGGCGACAACGCGAAGCGGCGGCGGAAAACCTTGCGCATCTGCCCATCCGAGCTGAACCCCGATCTGAATGCCACAGTCTTCATCGGCAGCTCTGTATCCAGAAGCAGCGTCTTGGCCCGGTCGCAGCGCAGCCCCTCGAGATAGGCCATCGGTGTCACCCCGAATTCAGCGGCGAAAGTCCGAGTAAAGCTGCGCGCGCTCATCTTGGCCTGCGCGGCCATATCATCCAACGTCATCGGCTGATCAAACTGCATGCTCAGCCAGGTTTGTATATCGCGCATGCCCAAAGAGCCGCTCATCTGGCCGGTCAGCATCGTGCTGAACTGCGACTGCCCGCCTGGCCGCTTGAGGTACATTACCATGTCGCGTGCAACCCGCAACGCAATGTCGCGCCCGAAGCCCTGCTCCACAAAGGCCAACGCCAAGTCGATCGCTGCAGTCACCCCGGCAGAGGTCCAAAGCGTCCCATCCTGAACAAAGATCACATTGGCGTCGACACTTACTTTCGGGAACAGGTTCTGCAAACGCGCCGCGTATTTCCAGTGCGTGGCTGCCTTTCGGCCGTCAAGTAATCCCGCGGCGGCAAGGATTAAGCTACCTGTACAAGGGGCCGAGAACCGTTCGGCTTCAAATGCCCGCCGCCTGCACCACTCCACCAGCAACGCTTCACGGGTCAGCACCGTCTCGATTTCTTGGGCACCCACGATGAAAACCGTTCCGAGTGGCGCTTCCTCCAACAAAGCCGCGCTGGCTTCCAGCGACATCAACGTGTCAGATCGCACTGGACCAGGCACCGGCGCTGTGATCGTCACATCATAGCCTCCATCAAGCCCAGCACCGCGCAGATGCTGGTCGGCATAGCTAAGCACGGCCAGCACCCGGATAGCCTCAAGCGATTTGAAGCCAGGATAAACCACCAATGCCACGGTCCGGCGGTGCTCTGACGAAGGGATTGTAATCCTGGTCATGGGGCCATCCTTTCGGCCGGTTTAACGTGCCGAATGGCCAGATGTGCCCGGTCGGCAGCCTTCGATACAAAAGAATTACAATATAACATATCAAATCATGTAATAGAGGAAGGAGTCCTAATATGAAGACCCGCGCAGCCATCGCCTGGGAGCCCAACCGCCCTCTTGAAATCGAGGAAATCGACTTAGAGGGCCCCAAGGAAGGCGAGGTTCTGGTCCGCATCGTGACTACCAGCCTGTGCCACACTGATGTGTTCACCCTGTCGGGCCGCGATCCCGAAGGCCTGTTCCCGGCAGTTCTGGGCCATGAAGGCGTCGGCATCGTCGAGGAGGTCGGCCGTGGCGTGATCTCTGTGGTACCGGGTGATCATGTGATTCCGCTCTATACCCCCGAAGACGCCAACTGCCCCTTCATCAAGTCCGGCAAGACCAACCTGTGCCAGACGATCCGCAAGACCCAGGGCCAGGGGCTGATGCCCGACGGAACGTCGCGGTTCTCCTACAAGGGCAAAATGATCCATCACTACATGGGCACTTCGACCTTTAGCGAATACACCGTCCTGCCCGAGATCGCGGTTGCCAAGATCTCCAAGGAAGCGCCGCTGTCCAAGGCCAGCGTCATGGGCTGTGCGGTGCCCACCGGTATCGGCGCAGTGCGCAACACCGCAAAAGTAGAGCCAGGTTCGACCGTGGCGATCTTTGGCCTCGGCGCGGTTGGCATGGCGGCAATCCAGGGCGCCAAACTGGTGGGCGCGGGCCGCATCATCGGCATTGACACCAACCCCAACAAATTCCCGCTGGCCCAGAATCTTGGCGCCACCGAGTGCATCAACCCGTCTGATTTCTCGCAACCGATCCAGGATGTCATCATCGAGATGACCAACGGCGGCGTCGATTACTCTTTTGAGTGTATCGGCAACGTCAACGTGATGCGCGCGGCGCTGGAATGCTGCCACAAGGGATGGGGCGAATGCACTGTGATCGGCGTGGCTGGCGCCGGCGAGGAAATCGCCACACGTCCCTTCCAGTTGGTCACCGGGCGTGTCTGGCGCGGCTCCGCTTTCGGTGGTGTGCTGGGCCGCAGCGAGCTGCCGGGCATGGTAGACGAATGGCTGCGTGGCGATTTCGACGTTGCCCCCTACATTACCCACAATATGACACACGATCAGATCAACACTGCCTTTGACCTGCTTCACTCGGGTAAGTCGATCCGGTCGGTCATTCATTTCCAACCAAATGACACCATGCTTATGAACAATCTTCCCGGAGTTATTGTTCCGGCCTGACCAACTAGGGTCCGCAGCCTTAGGGCTGCGGACTGTCGCCTAATAGAAAACGAACCCTCACCCAGCTTAGCACCCTTGCTCAGTTTTTGATCTTAGTGCTAGTTTTCCCACAACCCGTATTAATTGCTGATTTTGGAACCAAGCGGCCTTTTGCATTCGCAATATCCAACGCGAGCAGCGAGGGTGGCAAAGGGCTCTTTTCAGCCATTCGCTGCATCGCCTAAACGGCCCTAAGCGGTCGTTGGTGCAGCCCCCGTCTAACGACCGCTCTCAGCCCAAAGCCGACATAGTGTTTTGACACGTCGGGCGGATAGCGGAAGTTCGCTGCAGACGCGCAGACTTCAGAACGACGGGCAGAGAGCAGTCGTTCGCGGCATGGATGGCTAGGGTCAGTTTGGGGTTACGCCGCGAGCAGGTTCAAGTCGTCGGGTCCGTGGTAGACGACATCAATGTATTGGTTGTCCGGCGCGACTCGCGCTGTGGTTATGCCCCGCGACATCATGATGAGCGGCTCGGCAAGTCGACCAATTTTTTCCATCTTGGCAGAAAGGATCAGAATTTCGTCTCCATGACCGACAAGTTTTACAGCCACTCCAGTCGCAGGCACATTTTCTGGGTTGAGCCATTCAGCTTCGAAAGTTGCAGATTGCGTACTCCAGATACTCCGCTCGGGGGGCACATAGCTGGTGGTGAAATCCAGCCATAGCTCATGGCTCTCTTGCGTTGGCCACTCGGCGTCTTGACCAAGCTCAACGACTGCCTCAGAATCCATCCAGGCTCTCATGTCAGCGGCATTCTCAAAATTCGCGCCAGTGTCATTGACGGCTTTGATCGCGGCCAACCGTGAAGTGAACCCGGCCTGCATCAATATCGCCGCACTACGGTTGAGCGTGCCAGTCTCGATGGCTGGTACGGCAAGACCGGTCTCGAAATCATCGATGGTGAAGATGCCGTCATCGCCAATGGTGTCACCATTGGCTTGCGCTCGAACCTTAATCGCCTCGATGCCCCAAGGCAGCTTGTAGATTAATCCGTTCTCGACGAACCGCAGTACATCGGACGGGTTATCGGCAACCACTTCAGCGAGTGGTTGCCCCATCAACCAGCATCGCAGGACATCGCGCCAGTTGTCGGGGAAAGGATCGGGCACGAAGGGCATGATGTTAAAGACGGTTTCGGCCAACCCTGTAATCGCTTCGATTGCCTGTTCGTTTTCGTTCCCCAAGATCGCCCCGTTGACCGCAATCAAGAGGTCATTGGCAGCCGCAGCGACGGCATCAAGTTGCTGGCCCGTTTGTAGGCCGACTCCAGCAAGGAAGTAACCGCGTCTTTGTTGCGTGGTGCTCTGGTTCCAAATCAGCCTGGCGCGAGCTTCGAGGCTCGCCTTCAAAAGGTTCTGCACCCCTTCTTTCTTACGAGCCAAACGGCGTTGCCAGAGTGAAGACTGCAAGACCTCATCAAGTTTTGCGGCAATTTCGTCCGCGGCAATGTCCAGCTCTCCCAAAAGGCTCAACAACGCCGTATCGAGAACGGTTATAAACTGATCCCATCGATATTCTTGGGCCTCTCTCACTTCGGCCTTCTCGTCGGCGATCTCCGGGAAATCCCAAGCAACGGCGTTATTCACTACGTATTCTTGAAGGTCCGCTAGACGCTTTATTCCGATAGCCTTCTGCAACCGAACCAGCAAAGTAACAAGAAGACGCAACAGGCCGCTTTCGAGACTGTGCTCGCTGGCTTTTTCGATCAATTCGATCCACTGCCTTCTCCTGTAATTATGCTTGTCGAAAATTGGAAAAAGAACTTGGCCCTCAACATCGATGAACGCACGACCGGCCCTGCCAATGACGTTCTTAAACTCCGAGGCCGGGATTATCTCACGATTTCTATGCAGCGAGTGCATTATCACGGCCGTTGCGGTCAAGTTCAGGCCTTGAGCAAGAGTGGGTGAGGAAACCGTAATCTTCAAAGCGCCGTCCCTAAGCAAACGCTCCATTTCCTTCCGGAATGGTGTCGGCAAAGCTCCGTGGTGAACGGCAACACCCAGTGACAAGCACTTGAGAATGGGGTGGTTCTCCCCGAGCCATTCTGCGCCAATCGCGAGAGCGGGCGCTAATCGTGCTTGATCGATGGTAAGTACGGAGTCCAGAAAGCCGCGACCCGCTAGATCAACAATGGCGTCGGCGAACGGCTCGACGGATTTTCGTAACGGGCAGTAGATCAAAACAGATTGCCCGTCTTCAACCAGCCGCCACGCCGTAGCTAGAACCAGTTCGCGCTGGTCTCGTGGAAATGGGATCGTTCGCTGTCCGCTCGTCGGGTGTCTCTGCCCAAAGAAGTCCGGCACGAACGGCTTCTCTTCTCCAACCCGCAACTCCAGGCGTGCGCTGTTGTTGCGCCAGATCACCTCTCCAAATCGAATACGCGTCGGGCGCCAATCAACCGAAACCGCATCGCCGTCCTCGTCGCGACGTATCCAGTCCACGAAATCATCAAACTGATTTCCCTCGGGAAGGATCGCCGACAGGCAAACAATGCGACGCTGATCCGCATCGGCGCGTCGCAAGAGTCGTTGAATCTGGACCTCGTAGCGAATTTCACGTTCGCCGAGACCGATCATGTGTCCTTCGTCCAACACCACAAGTCCCACATCATCAAGGATTGTCGGGTCGTTTCTCAGTGCGAAGTCCAGCTTCTCAGGAGTAGCGACAACGATATGACGAGTCCTTAGAGCGTCTTCTTCAAAGCCGCTTGTTCCGATGCTTCCATACAACGCTGAAATGGTCTTGCCCAACGGGCCGAACGTGCGCTGTAGTCCGGTCTCTGTCTGTGCAGAAAGTGCGCGGAGGGGAGTCACAAAGACAATACGACGACCCTCCGATAGGCATTTTAGAATACAGAGTTCCGCCACGCGCGTTTTTCCAGCGCTCGTTGGCAGAGAGATGACAAGATTGTCAGTGGAATCCACCGAACGCCGGGCCGCATCAATCTGAGACGGCCAAAGTTCAATTTCGGACCGCTTACGACCAAACAACGTTGCAATGAATAGCCGACGCAATTGCTGCCAAGCCGCTCCGTCGCCTTCCGGTGGATTGGTCGGCAGAACTTCATGGAAACTGGAGCCCCACAGATCGTCCAATAGGTGTAGAGTCAGGCGGAAGCACCACCACTGGGGAACCAGATTCAGTTCGGCTGCAGCGGCCAATCCGCCTTCGATCTCTGCGCGCGCCACCTCCAAAAGGTCTGCCTCTCCGGTTTGAAGCGCAAGTAGGAAGGCACCGAGGCCGCCGTAGAGCTGATCTGTGAGGGCGAGGTCTAGAGCCGCGGAGATTCCCTCTTCGTCTTCCTCGCCCTCTTCGCCCGCTCCTTGGTCCGCGTCGTCCTCCAAGACCTGCATCAACTCTGCTCGCACGGCTTCATTCGAACCAGTGCCATCCAGGTTCCATGCGATGATTTCAGCTTCAAGCTGATCGAGAGATCGCAAGATAAGAAGGGCGAGCGCACGTTCCATGCGCGAAAGGTTCACATCTTCCAACGTGACGAACAGCATCGAAAACGCGCGGGCCGAAAGCCTTGCTAGGTGAAACGAGGCAGAAGCCATTAGACGGACGAAACCCCTTCGCGGATCGTCCGGATCGCCCTTTGAAACAATGGCCTCGAAGGCATCGCCTGCGTGTTCGAACGCAGAGCGCATCATGGTTTGGTCGCCGTCTTCCTCGCGAAGCCGAATGCCAAACGAGAGCAGCGCATGGCCGTAGCCCATGAGATCATAAGAAAGCGAAGGGGCGAAGCCGGGAGCGCCCGGAGGAAGCTGGCCACTGCGCCAGATCATCGCGCGGGCCTGTCCTCGGGCGAGCAACCGGCCCCGATAACCCGGCTCCAGCGCCTGTCTGACAATCGCTTGAACTTCTTCAATATTCATTCACCGAACACCTCTTCAAACACCCTTTGGATGAAATCCTGGTGGTCAGCAATTCTCAGTCCAACGCCGTTCTGAGGAATGCCATCACCGCATCCGTTCAGATCAGCACGAAGGAAGTTGTTCGGGTCATTGCCGCTAAACGTGAAGAGCAAATGAGCCTCCCCCAGTGAACTGGTCCGCCGCTATGTTTAGGAAACGGAGGACCACGCATGGCAAACAAGCGACCGAAGCCGGAAGAGATAGTTTCGAAGTTACGGCAAGTTGAGGTGTTGA
>Ga0189289_10443_pt1 | contig 14704 bp, 11 predicted proteins | sample UW106minimetaG_FD_130313 | JGI IMG/M metagenome (GOLD analysis project Ga0189289, IMG submission 130313) | Marine microbial communities from the Costa Rica Dome - UW106 mini metaG | ecosystem: Environmental > Aquatic > Marine > Oceanic > Photic zone | place: Costa Rica: the Eastern Pacific...
CGCATTTGCCTTACCATAGGATAACCGGTGTACGTATAGGTAACAGCAAATACCGTATTTGTTTTTTTAAGAATTTCGTGAAGAATTTTCGCCTCTTCGTAGGTGGTTGTCATAGGCTTTTCACAGATGACATTAAACCCATTTTCTAATAGCTTTTTGGCCATTGGAAAATGAAGAAAATTAGGTGTTAAGATAGATACTACTTCCATACGCTTATCCTCAGGAAGCGCTAATTCTCTTTCTATTAGAGTGTCTAAATCCTTATAAACTTGATCCGTCGGAATTCCGATCTGGTTTGCAAATTTTATACTTTCCTCTATAGAAGGATTAAAAGATCCTCCTACGAGTTGAAATCTATCAAACATTGAGGAGGCTACACGATGTAATACTCCAATTAGGGAGTCTCCTCCACCCCCTAAAATCCCAAGTCTTATTTTACTACTCATAAAAATTATGAATCTTTATATTCTACTTTTTCGTTTTTAAATAAAAATGCAAATAGTGCTAAAACTACCACCGCAAAAATTGCTGGGAAAATCCAAATATCCTTCCAGCTATGTACTCCTTCACTTATTAAGTTTTTATCTACTATTTGACCTGCAATCCAAAACCCTATTAACATTCCTAATCCATAAGTAGCTAATGTTATTAGCCCTTGAGCTGCACTTTTTACTTTTTCACCTGCCTTCGAATCTGTATAAATTTGTCCTGACACAAAAAAGAAATCATAGCAGATACCATGTAATGCAATACCGACAATTAACATAAAGGCACCTTCATCTGCATTACCAAAAGCAAATAGCGAATAACGCAGTGCCCAGGCAATCATACCAACCATTAACGTTTTTTTGAATCCAAATTTTGTAAAAAACCAAGGTAATAACAACATAAATAGCACCTCAGAAACCTGTCCAATAGTCATTTTTCCCGTAGCATTTTCTACATTTATTTCTGTTAAAAACTGATTAGCATGTTGATAATAAAAAGCCAATGGAATACATATTAAGATAGAGGACACAAAGAACATCAGGAAATTTCTGTTTTTTAGAAGTTTAAGTGCATCTAATCCTAAAATATCACTTACCGTGACCTTATCACCCTTACCCTTTGGAGGAGTTTTCGGCAATGAAAAACTAAATATCCCTAAAACAGCCGAGGCTACAGCTGTCATTAAGAAGGTATTCCTCAGCATTCCGTCAGCAATACCAGCCTCAGAATCCCAAGCAAAAACATAGGATATGCCTAATCCTGCAACTATCCAGCCTATAGTACCCCAAACTCTAATTAATGAAAATTGCTTAGTTGGATCAGTCATTTGATTAAAGGCAACCGAATTTACCAATGCCAAGGTTGGCATGTACGCGATCATATACCCTAAAACGTATGGAAAAAACACTGAAAAATCTGTCGCTACGCTTAATTGATACATTAAAAAAGCACCTATCAAATGAAGCACACCGAGTATTCGTTCTGCATTAAAGAAGCGGTCTGCAATTAAACCTATTATAAAAGGTGCAATTATAGCACCCCAGGATTGTGTTCCATAAGCTAAGGCCAAGTCGCCCCCTGAGGCATTAAGTGTATTTCCTAAATAGGTTCCCATTGTTACAAACCAGCCTCCCCAAATAAAAAATTCAAGGAACATCATAAATGATAACTGAAATTTTACATATGATTTCATGCTTTCTACATTTTTATTTTAATTCTTTTGCTGATTTTAAAAGCAGCTCTTTAGTAGCTAAAATACCTGCTTTCTCTGGCAAGCTCCCTTCAAACTCAACACCGATATGACCAGTATATCCAGCATCTTTTACAATTTGCAATATTCTTTGATAATCGAGGGTAGTTTCATTGCCATTTTCATCAAAAGCGTAAGACTTTGCACTAACTGCCTTTGCCATTGGCATTAACAATTCAATCCCTTTATATTTATCTGAATACTCTTCTTCACATTCACCCCACTTCTCACCATCTTTTCGCTTAACACACCAATTTCCAAAATCTGGAAGCGTTCCACAATTAGCCATATTCACAACCTTTAAGGCTGCAACTAATTTGTCTGCATCAGATGATAACCATCCGTGGTTTTCGCACAATACATTAATATTTTTTGTTGCTGCGTATGCCGATAATTTTTTTAAACCGTCCACGACAGCATCATGCCATATTTCTGGATCATTGGTGCCAAATGTGTTCACTCGGATTGAATGGCAACCTAAAGCTGCAGCTGCGTCTATCCATTTTTTGTGTAGCTCAACTGCTTCATCACGTTTTGCTTCGTCTGGATCGGCTAGATCACCTTCATTATCAACCATTATTAAAATATTCTTTTGGTTGTATTTTTTACTTTCTTTTGCCAATTTTGCTATTAAAGAATCTACTCCATGCGCATCATAAAACGGCTTGTATAATTGGCTTACATATTCTAAACCATCAAAACCAAGTGAATCTGAAATTTTCGCAAAATCAAATGGATCCATTCCTTGAAATCTAACATTTTTATTCAATGACCATTGGGCTAAGGATAACTTAAAAAATGGTTGTTTGTTCATTTCGGTGGACACTTCTTCTTGGGTTACTTCTTCTTTTTTATCGTCTTTACAGCTTTGAGCAACAAGCAATAAAATAATAATTGGAATACTTAATAATCGTTTCATGAAATTAATATAGTTAGTTATTGAAATGTAATGTAAATAATAATACGGCTACTATTGTTTACTTTTATTCAGTGAAAGAATTTAAACAATTTAAATTTCTGGATATGCCGTTAAAGACTTCTCAATAGTATTCAATTTTCTGTATTCATTTGGAGAGCATTTTTCATGCTTTTTAAAAACCGTCGAAAAATACTGACTTGTGGTAAAACCACACGAATATGCAACATCACTAACGGTTAAATTTTCATGCTCTAATAGTATCTTTTTAGACATTTCTAAACGACGCATAGTAAGGTATCGCATTGGTGTTAAATTTGTCAATTGTTTACAATGATGCGTAAATCTTGTTAATCCAACACCAGCACTTTTAGACATGCGCTCAATAGTCCAATCTTCAGATAGATTTTTATCCAATTCTTTCAAAAAATATTGCACACTTCTAGAACTGTCAATTAAGGACTCGTTGAGTTCGATATTTTGTGTCTTAAGAAGGTCTAAAATCAATATCAACACGTAGTTAACTAACAACCTTATCCTAGAGGCATTGCTCCCTTTGTCGTCTGAATTTACAGCGACTTGAATTCGTTTAAAACAATCGCGCATCCGTTGATCAGTCTTTAAAATCGACTGTTCGTTTTGTCTTAAAAATGTGGTCAATTGTCCTAAATCATCCTTTGTGAGGGTTATCCACGATGGCCAAACCCAATCTTGATGAGGACGCCTAACTCCTAAGTCTAATATTACCCAATAAAACTTACCCATTCCTATATTTGGATTACCAACTTTGTGTGCCTCCCAAGGTCTTGTTATTGTTAGATGATTTGGAGTTAAAACAACCTCCTTATTTTCTTGAGAGTAAGGCATAGTTCCAGACTCTAAAAAATGAAATTCAATACCTTCATTTCGATGCCAATCTAAACCCCAATCTTGTGGTTCATTTGCATCCCAATATCCGATACTATTTAACCCTAAAGTATTGTCATCTAAACGATCCCCTGGATAGGTATGCCTAGCTAATGCTTTAAACTTAATTTTTTTTCTATGATAAGCATCAATTAAAGGCAAGCATGTATCGGCATGATAAACCACACCATCTGCTTCATATGGCTCAATTTCTTGTATATTTACTTTCACTGAAAAAATTTAAACATTTATAATGAGCAAAATAGGTAATTTTCTTTTTTTAAAGAATTTATTTGATAATTAATAAACTTTTCTCAACTTTATTAAGAATTAATTATCAATTTTATCACAATACTGATTAACTAAGTTATTATGAGCAATATGAAAGTAGATACGACAGAATTTGATGCCATAGTTGTAGGCACTGGAATTTCTGGTGGATGGGCTGCAAAGGAGCTATGTGAGAAAGGCTTAAAAACCCTTGTTCTTGAACGTGGTAGAATGGTAAAACACAGGGAAGATTACCCAACTGCTAATCTAGATCCTTGGGATTTACCAAATGGCGGTAGACCAAGCGCTGAAACACAAAAGAGAAAGTTTAAACAAAATAGAACTGGCTACACAACGCATGAAGCACGTCAGCATTTCTTTGTAGATGATCTTAAACATCCTTATAACGAAGAACGTCGTTTTGACTGGATGCGTGGCTATCATGTAGGTGGTCGTTCACTTATGTGGGGAAGACAAAGCTACAGATTAAGCGATATGGATTTTGAAGCCAATAAGAACGAAGGTATTGCTGTAGATTGGCCTGTACGTTATAAGGATATTGAGCCATGGTACGATTATGTAGAGGATTATATCGGAGTTAGTGGTGAGAATTTAGGCTTAGAGCATTTCCCAGATCAGAAATTACTCAAACCTATGAATCTCAATTGTGTTGAGGAACATCTAAAAGAAGAAATCGCTTCTAATTATGATGACGGTCGTGTTTTAACCATAGGCCGTACAGCTCATATTACTGAAGGTACAAAACCAGGTGATGGTCGTAGTACTTGTCAATACCGTAATAGATGTATGCGCGGTTGTCCATATGGTGCCTATTTTAGTAGTAATTCATCTACATTACCAGCGGCAGAGGCAACTGGCAATATGACTTTGAGACCGAATTCTATTGTCTACGAAGTTATTTATGATGACACGACTAAGCAGGCAACTGGGGTAAGAATTATTGATGCTGAGACTAAAGAAAAAATTGAATACAAAGCAAGAATTATCTTTTTATGTGCCTCTGCTATTGCATCTACAGCCATTTTGTTACAATCGAAATCCGAACGATTCCCTAATGGTTTAGGTAATGATAGTGGAGAATTAGGTCATAACTTAATGGATCATCATTTTCATGTAGGAGCGGTTGGAGAAGCAGAAGGTTTTGATGATAAATATACGAAAGGACGTAGAGCTAATGGTATTTATATTCCAAGATTTAGAAATACTGGTGGAAAAACCAATACCGATAAATTTCTGCGCGGTTACGGTTACCAAGGCGGTGCCTCTAGAGGAGATTTTTCTGAGCAAATTGCTGAGCTAAAATATGGTCCAGAATTAAAAAATGAAATACTGAAACCTGGCAAATGGCAAATGAATTTGTTAGCATTTGGTGAAGCATTACCAGACCATAAGAACAGATTGTATCTCGATTATGATAAGTTGGATGAATGGGGATTACCAACAGTGACTTTTGACGCTGCCTTTGGTGAAAATGAGATTGCAATGCGAGAAGACATGAAAAACCAAGCTGTTGAAATGCTTGAAAAAGCAGGCTTTAAAAATGTGATTGGCTATGACAACAGAGAGCGTTTTGCAATGGGCTTAGGTATCCATGAAATGGGTACTGCCAGAATGGGTCACAACCCAGATACATCCGTTTTAAATAAGTGGAACCAAGTACATGCGTGCACGAATGTTTATGTAACAGACGGATCTTTCATGACCTCTGCTGCATGTCATAACCCATCATTAGGCTACATGGCCTTTACAGCAAGAGCTGTAGATCATGCCGTAAATGAATTTAATAAAAACAATGCGTAATCCTTATTATAATGAATAGAAGAGAAGCACTTAAAAATTTAGGTTTAGCAACAGGATTTGTAGTTGTAACACCATCACTGATAAGTTTGTTACAAAGCTGCAATTCTGCTCCGGAAGGATGGCAACCTGTATTCTTTAACACAGATGAAACGACCTTTGTAAGTAGTATTGTAGATATTATTATTCCAAAAACAGAGGATTTACCTTCTGCTTCAGAACTCAATGTTATTGAATTTATAGATAAATATGTTGCTGAAGTTTTAGATGAACAAGAGCAAAAACATATGCGTGAAACATTAGCTGACATCCTTAATAATTTGAAAGGTGGTGCAGAAAATTTAGATAAAAAAACATCGGACGATTATAAAGCTATTCTTGACAAATATATGCTAGTTAAAGGAGAAATAGATGAAGAACGAGAAGCCAATCCTCCAAAACCGTGGGTAGATCATACTAATGTTATTAACGGTACAAAAGACTATCTTAAACCGACTAAAAACGAAGTTCTGAATAATCTAAAATGGTTAACCATAAATGCCTACAGAACAAATGAACAGATAGGTGAAAATGTGATGCCATATGACCCGATACCTGCACAATACACATGTGGTGATCTGCAAGAGTTAACAGGAGGAAAAGCTTGGTCACTCTCATAGAATATGCTAAGAATTAAGTCGCAGTATTTGTTCACTATTTTTATTCTTTTGGTACTTTTTAGTTGTAAAAAAGCCGAACCAAAAGAACAATGGATATCCCTATTTAATGGAAAAAATCTTGATGGTTGGCATGTAAAGATTAACGGATTTGAACTAGGCGATAATGCTTTCAATACATTTAGGGTTAGGGATAATTCTATTGTTGTAAACTACGATAATTACTCAAACTTTAAAGATTATTATGGTCATATATTTTACAAAGACTCGTTTTCTAATTATCGTTTGAAATTTCAATACAGATTTATCGGTTCTCAAGCTCCTGGCGGACAGGCTTGGGCTACTAAAAATAGCGGTGTAATGTTGCATTGCCAATCCCCTCAAAGCATGGGAATAAATCAAAGTTTTCCTGTATCTCTTGAAACTCAATTACTAGGTGGTATTGATGAGGGAGTTGAAAGGCCAACAGCAAATCTGTGTACTCCAGGCATCCACGTTACTTTAAATAATAAATTTGAAACCACACATTGTATCAATTCTTCTTCTAAAACGTTTTACGATGAGCAGTGGATAGACATAGAAGTTGAAGTTTATAATGACTCTCTAATAAAGCATTTTGTAAATGGCAAAGAAGTAATAGTGTATTCAAATCCAGTAATTGGTGGCGAATACAATACATTATTGGATAAAGAAGGGGATAAAGTAAAAGGTGGCTTTATCTCTTTTCAGAGCGAAAGCCACCCAATAGAATTTAAAAATATTCTGTTGCTAAATTTAGATTAGCAATTATTCTACAATAAATTTTCCTTGCATCAGTGCGAAGTGCGCTGGGAAACTACAGATAAAATCATATTCACCCACGTCTGGGGCATCAAACTCGATCGTTGTTATCTGTCCACCACCAATCATTTCTGTATGTGCAATTACCTCATCTGTACCATCTGGAATATAACCATTATCTTTTGCTGTTGCCGCTTTTGCCGCAAAAGCAGCTTTATCGGTGCCCTTTTTCAAAATAACGATGTTATGTCCCATAATGTTAACATCCATTTTTCCACTATGCTTTAAAGTAAGCTTAACTTTTTGACCAGCTTTTACCCGCAATTCTTTTTTGTCAAATTGCATATTATCATCCCCTACTATACCTAAAACAGCAGTTTTGCCATCTTTTTTTACTTCTTTTTCAGTCTTGTAGTCGTACAAAGAATTTTCTTTTTTTTCCTCTTCCTTACCACCACAGTTAAACAGTATAAAACTTAGTACTGTTATTGCTATTATGCCGCGATTAAAATACTTTTTCATGTTGAAATAATTAATAAAATAAAGAATTTTAAATATACAAATTAAGTTAAGAATGAACTATTCCACTGTCCAATTTTTGCTTCTTTTTACAGCTTTATGCCATTGTGATATTAATTGAAATTGCTTTTGCGTATTTGTGTTTGGTAAAAACGTTTTATCCTTTTGCCATTGCCTACGAATTTCCCTTTTATTCTTGTAAATCCCTACTGCCAAACCTGCAAGATAAGCAGCACCTAAAGCTGTTGTTTCTAAATTAGTAGGTCTTACAACATTACATTCAAAAATATCAGACTGAATTTGTAACAATAAATCATTTGCAGAGGCACCTCCATCTACCCGTAGCTCTTTTAAATGCATATTAGAATCGTTCTCCATGGCTTTAACAATATCGTAAACTTGAAGCGCAATTCCTTCTAAAGTAGCTCGTGCAATATGAGATTTTGTGGTGCCTCGAGATATTCCTAATATACTTCCACGAGCATAAGGATCCCAATATGGTGCTCCTAATCCAGTAAATGCAGGTACCACAATTAAACCATCACTATCTTCAACCTGATTGGCTAAAGCTTCTATATCTTTAGCATTATCAATAAGATCAAGACCATCTCTTAACCACTGAACCGCAGCTCCGCCAACAAATACACTACCCTCTAAGGCATATTGTGTTTTTCCATTTATTTGCCAAGCTATGGTCGTTAGAAGCTGGTTCTGAGACATTACAGGTTTCTTACCTGTATTCATGAGTAGGAAGCATCCTGTGCCATAGGTGTTTTTAACCATACCTTTTTTTGTGCAAAGTTGACCAAATAAAGCGGCTTGCTGGTCACCAGCAATTCCAGCAATCGGAATATCACAATCAAACAGTTTTGTTTGACCATATATTTCGGATGATGATTTTACCTCTGGAAGCATGCTTTCAGGTATTTCAAAAAGCTCCAAAAGCTCTTTGTCCCACTCCAGATTATGAATATTAAAAATCATTGTTCTTGAGGCATTACTAACGTCAGTAACATAAACTTTTCCTTGTGTTAGCTTATAAATTAACCAAGTATCTACTGTACCAAAACACAATTTATCATCTTTAGCTAATGTTTTTGCCTCTGGAATATTATCCAAGATCCACTTGATTTTTGAAGCCGAGAAATACGCATCAATGATTAGTCCAGTTTTTTCTTGTATGAGCTCTTCGTAACCTTTTGCCTTAAGCTCATCACACCAAGACGCCGTTCTTCGATCTTGCCATACGATGGCATTATATATAGGTTCACCTGTTTGTTTATTCCAAACAATTGTAGTCTCCCTTTGATTCGTAATACCTATAGCAGCTATGTCTTTTGCACCAGTATCCTTAGAGGATAAAACTTTGTTAATTGTAGACAGTTGTGATTCCCATATTGCACTTGGATTGTGTTCTACCCAACCATTCTTTGGAAATATTTGTTCAAAATCTTGCTGAGCAACACTTAACCTATTCCCAGAAGTATCAAAAACAATTGATCTACTTGACGTTGTACCTTGATCTAAAGCTAAAATATAATCTCTTGCCATATTTGTTATATTAAATATACCGACGCTAGGTCTTTAAAACTTTTTATTTGATCTTGTTTCCAGCTGTCGGTTCTACCCAACTCGCTTTGAAGAATTGTTGCAACATTGTCTGCTGCTTGTATTGCAGCTTTTGCATCGAGAAATAGTAATCGCATTCTTCTAGCTAGTACATCTTCGACCGTTCTTGCCATTTCATGTCTCGCTGCCCAAATAACTTGTCCCTTCGTGAAATTATATTCAGGATGAATAACTTCTTTATAAGCTTTATCAGTTGCTATAAAAGTTTCTAAGTCAGCAGCATCACTTCCATAATACCAAAGTTCGCTATTTATATTTGCTTTTGCATCTTCTGATAAATTTCCATGAATTTCAAGAGTTTTAGTTTTGGCTTCAACTTTTGGAAGACCATATAAATTAATAGCCTCGTTGACAACATCCTCACTCATCGCTCTGTATGTGGTCCATTTTCCACCAACGATTGATAGTAATCCACTTTCGGATTGAATGATTTTATGCCCTCTAGAAATCTCCTTGGTATTGCTCTTATCGCCTTCTGGTGCAACTAATGGCCTTAATCCAGAAAATACACAACGCACATCTTCTCTCTTTGGCTTTTTGGTAAGATATTCAGAAGCATTATTTAAAATAAAGTCAATCTCTTCTTCTAGAGGTTTCGGTTCGTAACTTGGCTTTTTAATTGGTGTATCAGTTGTACCTACTACAATCTTATTATGCCAAGGTATGGCAAATAACACTCTGCCATCACTTGTTTTTGGAACCATTAAAGCTGTTGACCCTTGTAAAAAGTGCTTATCTAAAACGAGATGAATACCTTGACTTGGTACGATTTTAAGTCCCCTTTTCTTTCGGCCCGCCAGCTTCAAAATTTTATTTGAAAACACACCTGTTGCATTAATAACAACCCTAGATGCTACTTTTAAGTGTTCGCCAGTCTCTCTATCTTCAACCTCTACACCATTAATAAATCCCGCTTCATTGAGCAGCATATTTACAACTTTACAATGATTAAGAATTACTGCTTCAGATTCAGCAGCAGTTTGCGCTAGATTTAGAGCAAGTCTTGCGTCATCGAATTGACCATCAAAATAAGTAACACCTCCATGAAGACCTTGGTGGTTTAGATTCGATATTTTGGAACTTGCAGATTTAGCTGAAACTACTTTTGAACGACCAATTGATAGTCGTTTTGATAAAAGGTCATAGATCGTTAAACCTATACCATAGTAATATTTATGCCACCATTGATAACTCGGAATTAAGAATTGTTGCCTTTTAAATAAATGTCCTGCATTTTTTTCTAAAAGACCTCGTTCTCTTAGTGCTTCTGTAACTAATTTTATATTTCCTTGAGCTAAATAACGCACGCCTCCATGCACTAATTTTGTACTTCTGCTCGAAGTGCCTTTTGCAAAATCATGAGACTCAAACAATGCCACTTTAAACCCTCTAGAAGCGGCATCAACAGCTATACCAATACCACTAGCTCCGCCACCAATAACAACGATATCAAACTCAGATGTTGATTTTAATTGTTTTAACTGAAAATCCCTTGTAAACATAAATAAGCTTTTGGTAGTTAATCCTAGAAAAGCTATCTATTTTTTTAATTTAAATGTCGATACAATTACAGCTAAGCTTGTAAGACATAATAAGAAGACAAAACTCATCTTAAGATTAAAACTGTCAGAAATATAACCCAAAATTATTGGTCCAAGTAAAAATCCGACAAAACCTACACCAGAAACGAACGAAATGCTTTTCGAAGCGGATATTTTTTCTGCTGTTCCTGCAATTCTTAAAAGTTCTGGAATTATAACTGACAGACCTAAGCCTATAATTCCGAATCCAATGACGCTAGAAATAAGACCTTCTAGAAGTACAAAAAGGTAACCAACTGATGCTAAAACACAACCCAAAATTACAATTCTTGCAGACCCTATTTTTGCACTTATACCGTCACCAAAGAAACGTCCAACCGTCATCATAATTGAAAACAAGGTAAAGCCAATACCTGCTAAACTTTCTGAATTGACATTGACAACTTCGGTTAAATAAATTGAACTCCAATGTTCTATCGCTCCTTCATTTCCCATGATAACCATGGCTAAAAAGCCTAAAATAAATAATGGCTTCAATTTCCGTAATGGAAGTTTTACGTTTTCTTCTGATTCTTGTTGCGCTTCTTCAATTTTGAAATACTGCTTATATAACAGAATATTGGTGACAATAACAAATATTGTCATGGTTAAAACATGATAAAATGGGACCTTAAAAACACCTATTAAAATAGATCCTATTAATGCACCTATTGCACCACCCAAACTAAAAAAGCCATGAGCTGCCGACATGAAATTTACATTGTCTTTACGTTCAATTTCAGACACAACGGTATTCATAGCAATGTCTGTTAAACCTGAAAAAACTCCTACTATAAATAAAGCTATGCAAAGTAAAGTATAACTTGGAGCAATGAGTGGCCCTATAAAGGCAATACTAAAAATACAAATCCCAAAGAATGTACTTCTTCCGAGTCCAACCTTATTGGTAATAATTGGAACAATAGGAATAAAAAATAACAAACCAAGTGCTAAACAAAAGAGTGCAAACCCTATTTGAGCGTCATCTAACTGTAATTTTTCTTTAACCTGAGGAATATATAATACCCAAGTCCCAATCATAATATTTAAAGAACTAAATACCCAAACAATTGAGAAATAGCGCTTATTAGTTAAAATGAGCTTAAGTGATTTCATTTTAATGATTAAAAAATTGAATTTGGCGACTTCAATTCATTTAAAGCGTCTCTATACTTAGATTCTAACAAAGTAAGCCCGTATTGATACGAAGCATTCATCCAACCGAATCCCTCTTGAGTCATATATTCAAACTGAGTCCCTACATTACCATACTCAGCAAATACCTTATGCGTTGCTGCTACGACATCGTACTTTTCAGGAATGGTACCATTATAGTCTACGGCATTACGTGTTATCATAAACAACCAACGATATACGAGCTCTTGTAACTCAGTATTAAACCCATAGTTCTTAAGTCCACGCCATATTAACATTTGGTGTGGTGCCCACCCATTAGGATAATCCCATTGACGTTGAACAGCGCCCCTAGGCAAATTAGCATTCATATCGCGAGATGTTCCAGCAATTCCACCTTCTTCTTTCAAATCTTCCATCATGGTTCTTACCATTGCAGAAACCTTGTCTGTTTCTACAAATCCTGCCCAAAGTGGAAAGTAATTTGAAGCACTCACAAACTCTGCTTGACTTTTAGTTTTAAAATTATAATCGAAATACTGCTGTTGTTCAGTATTCCACATAAGCGTGTTCATCAGGTGCGCACGATTGTTCATTCTTTCTACCCAATAGTCCTGAGTATAACCCTCAAACTCACCATCAAAATACTGCGCAATAAGTTGTGCAAAATCAGCTTCATATTTATATAGAAAGCTATTTAAAGCCACTGTATTTAAGTCTGCACAGATATTATCTAGACGCCAAGACGTGTCATGACCAGATTCTCTCAAACTTCGATCATGGATGAAATACGTATCCAATGCTTCATTGGTTATCTCACCACTTTGGTATGATGCTACATACTCATCAATTGAAACTCTATGAGCCTCTGCATAAGGTTTTAGGGTTGCGTCATAGTGCCCTTTTTCACATTCAGGAGGAACACCAATACCTTCTGCTCTATAACGATTAAGTCCACTATTGGTTAATCGTTTTCCTTGAAGCATCCAAACGGTTTCATATTCTTTTATAGCAGTTTTTAAATGATTTGCTAACCAATGCTTATCCTCAGTAAATTCAAACACTTCAGTAATTAAGCTCGAATAGAAAGGTGGTTGGGTACGGGTTAAATAATAACTTCGATTAGCGTTTAGAATTTTCCCATAATGCTCTATTTGATATTGGAAATTATCTGCCATAGCTTTGGCTAAATGCACTTTTCCGTCACAAATTAATCCTATTGCCTCGAAGTAGCTATCCCAACCATACATCTCGTTAAATCTTCCCCCAGGAACTACAAAAGGAACACCTTCAATTTTTCCATTAACTTCTTCTAACTTTAGACTTAATATTCCAGGTTTATCGTTGATAGATTTTACATACTCAGGAGAGATATCCACTGGAAGGATAACCTTTTTAATTGGTAAAGTGTCTTCCAAGCTCTGGTAATATGTAATGGCTAATTCGTCTAAATGGGGAACATAAACAGGAAGTACTTCCACAGTAAGTGTTTCGTTTTTAGTATCTGAAATTAAAGATTCAATACCAGATTTATCCATGCGTCTGGTGAGTCCGTTCCAGTAGTAATCCTTTATCATTCTGGATAAGCGATCAACAGGTGGCTCATCAATATGATGCAATGAAATAGAAGCAACACGCTTTCCCTCTTGCTTTTGAATCACAAGCTCTTGCAATAAATTAGACAATTGGTAAGTTCCTTTTACTTCATATAATGAACCATCCTTCGCTTCAATCTTAAATACTTTTGGACCCTTATCTTCAATTGTAATTTTTTTGTCACCGTCGGTATCTTCTTGAGCCAAAAGATTTTTTAAAGTCTGCTCAATATCAAGGTCGAATTGCATTAACTAACTATTTTAGTGGTTATTCTATTTACCAAAAAGAGAGATAGAAGAATAATACCAAATGGGATTAAGGACAAGTAAAATACTTTATCGCCCCCTAACGTGTCGAATAAACTTCCTATTAGAAATGATCCAACAGTACCTCCAACCGCAGAAAAAAATGTTAGAATACCAGCTAAAGAACTATGAATTGATTTATCAACTGAAGTCAGAACAGTTGAATTTATTAATGGATAAAGTGGTGCCAAGAATAATCCTATTAGAGGAAATAAATAAGAAACTGCTGGTAAATCGGCGATAGAATTTATTGTAGTAACTTCAACGTTTTCTGCTAAAGGCAATACTAATAAGACTAAAATAACCGCTAGAATTACACTTGCAACCGAAATATATAGCCACTTAATGCTCTTAACTAATATTCCGGTTAAGAATCTTCCTAGTGCAATTGAAATCATTAACAACACAGCCATCTGAGAACCTAACTTCGCATCTAACTTCAGGGTTTCCTTATTAAATGTTGGTAACCAAGTCATTATTCCTTGTTCTGTCATTACATAGAAAAATGCAAAAGCAGCAAAAACCCAAACAATAGGTTTGCTAAATAGTTTTAGCATTGCTTTAAAATCATTTTTTTCTTCTTCAGATGAGTCAATTTCAATATTAAATTTTGAAAATAATATTATAATAAAAGCTATTGCTATAATGAATGCCATCAGCAAATAACCTCTAAGCCATGCATTCTCATCATTTTCATCTATAAATAGTGGAAAAACAATATACATAAAGATGATTCCCAGCATAAATACTGTCTCAATGAGATTCATCAATGAACTATGGGATTTTTTACTATCTGTTATATATCCAATCAATGCAAAAACGGCTACTTTAACTACCGCAAAGGATAGACCTGTTGC
>Ga0189289_10444_pt1 | contig 14651 bp, 11 predicted proteins | sample UW106minimetaG_FD_130313 | JGI IMG/M metagenome (GOLD analysis project Ga0189289, IMG submission 130313) | Marine microbial communities from the Costa Rica Dome - UW106 mini metaG | ecosystem: Environmental > Aquatic > Marine > Oceanic > Photic zone | place: Costa Rica: the Eastern Pacific...
CCCCGAAGCTGCGCACATCAACAAAGCGCAACTCTTGATCTGCAGCGTTCCAGAGGCGAACACGGGTGTGTGGGCACGGATCCGTGGGCTGCTCATGCCACTGAAATTGGCCAGTCATCCGCAGATGAACGCCCCAAACTCCGCCATGCGGATTCAGGGATGCCATGAGGTACTTGCCCCTGCGTTGCCAGTCGCCCACTGTTGCGCCACAGAGACCATGGACAAAGGCTTCAGGGCCTCCTGGGCTCGCTATAGCTCTCGGTCGGCAGACCTCAACTTGTGCAATTTTGAAGTCGACAAGACGATCCGCCAGTCCCCGACGGACCGTCTCGACTTCAGGGAGTTCAGGCAACGGCCTCAGGCCGGCTCGAGTTCCGCCTCAGCGAAATTGTTGGTGTTGATGCCGCCATCAACGCCCTGCAGGCCGCTGTAGTTGACCTTTTCAAAGCGGACCACAACGGGATAGCGGATTCCCGAAGTGTCGATAGTGGCAACAGTGCCAACTTCGTTGAACCAGTAAGACTCTGGACGCTTGATGCGCACCTTGGCGCCGCGGGTGATCGCCATCGCTGGGCATTAGGAGATGCAAACGGAGCGTATCTCGCTGAATGGATGCATATCACCGCTACGTCACAGAATGTCGTCCCTTCGTTGTTGGCGTCCCTTTGAACAGTTCCATCGCACCTGATCCCGATCCGTCTCTGCTTCAACTGGATTTGCCGGACCCAGAGCGGGACGACATCAGCACGATGGAATTTCTGGCCCGCCTGGAACAGGCCTGGGCCGTCTGCGACCGCTTTGATCTTCAGACTGAGATCTGGCGGGGTCGCATTCTCCGTGCCGTGCGGGATAAGGAAAAGCGTGGCGGTGAGGGGCGGGGGGCTGGCTTTTTGCAGTGGCTGAGGGAACAAGAAATCAGCAAGACCCGTGCCTATGGCTTGATCCAACTGGCGGAATCCGCCGACAGCATGCTCAGCGACGGCACCCTGGAGGAGAGCAGTGTGAATCAGTTCTCCAAGCGGGCCTTCATGGAAACCGCCCAGGCGGTTCCAGAAGTTCAGCTGATGATTTCCGAGGCCGCCAACGAAGGTCAGGAAATCACCCGAAAGCAGGTGCGTCGTCTCACCGATGAATTCACGGCGGCCACGAGTCCATTGCTGCCGGAAGAGATTCGTCAACGCACCCAGGAAAATCTGCTGCCACCCCGTGCTGTGGCTCCACTGGTACGTGAATTGGCCAAGCTTCCGGAGCCGCAGCAGGAGGATCTGCGCAAGGTGCTTCGCGATGAGCCCGAACTCGACCGCATCAAGGACGTCACCAGCACGGCGCGTTGGATCACCAAGGCAACGGAGTCGGGCATTGCCGTGAGGGCTTTTCAGCAAGGAGAACTGGATCTCGACCGTGCCATGCAAGAGGCCCAGCGCCTGGATGCCCTCGGCCTTTTGGCTGATGCTGTCGGCCAGGCCCAGGCCCTTGAGTCGGCTGTACTCAAGCTGCACACCTCTTGGCGGCGTTTGGGCGGTCTTCAGGAGCGCCTATGGGTCGAAAGCGGGAGTAGCACGCCCTACTTGCGCGATGTGCTTAACGCTCTGCAAACCCTCAGTGGCGCCACGTTACGGGTGTCGCTGGGAGAGCTCGCTGGAGGAAAGCGGGTGCGGTTGCAGCTGGTGGAGGAGGCTCCAGATCAATTGGATCCCCCACCGATGCCCTGACTCCAGATCTTGTGCTCGATAATCTGAAGCCTCCACATCTGGTGTGTTCTGGCTTCGCTCGAGCGTGCTCTGCAGACCCACTTCGGGTGGGATGGCTTTCGCCCCGGGCAACGGCCTGTGGTGGATGCCGTGCTGGAGGGACGGGATGCGCTGGCGGTGCTGCCCACCGGCGGCGGGAAATCGCTTTGTTATCAGCTTCCAGCGCTGGTGCGCGAAGGGCTGGTGGTGGTGATCTCACCGTTGGTTGCTCTGATGGAGGATCAGGTGATGGCGCTGCAGCGACGGGGGATTGCTGCGGCCTGTCTGCATGCCGGTCTGGATCCGGCTCGACGCCAGCAGGCCTTGGAGCAGCTGCGTGATGCCACGCTCCGTCTCCTTTACATCGCGCCGGAACGCCTCCAGGGTGAGCAGACCCGGCTGATGCTGGAACGCCATGCCATGGAGGGGCGTCTTGTGGCCCTCGCGGTGGACGAAGCCCACTGCATCAGTGCCTGGGGGCATGATTTCCGCCCCGATTACCGCCGCCTTGGCCAGATACGCAGCCTCTGCCCAGGGGTCCCGATGCTGGCCCTGAGCGCGACGGCAGCCCCGCGGGTGCGTGCCGACATCATTCGTCTGCTTGATCTGCGTCGGCCGCTTGTGCAGGTGAGCTCGGCCCGCCGGGACAACCTCCACTACACGATGCAACGGCGCCCGCGGGATCCCATGCCCCAGGTGTTAGACGCGCTGGAGAGGTCGCGTGGTGCAGCGCTGATCTATGCCCGCACCCGTCGTTCCGTGGAGCAGTGGGCGGAACGTCTCAGTGATCAAGGGGTTGCTGCAACGCCGTATCACGCCGGCTTGGATCCGCAGACCCGGCAACAGGCCTTACGGCTGTTTCTCGAGCACCAGCGGCCGGTCCTCGTGGCAACAGTGGCATTCGGGATGGGAGTCGACCGTGGAGATGTCGGTCTTGTCCTCCACCTTGATCTGCCAGCAACACCGGAGGGCTATCTGCAGGAATCAGGTCGCGCCGGCAGAGACGGCCAGCCGGCCCATTGCCATGTGCTGTTCTCTCCGGGAGATCGCACCAGCTTGGGTTGGGCTATGCGGGCCTCAGCCCGGGGCAGTGACGCGTTGGAGGACCGTCGGCGGTTGGATCTGGCGCAGCAACAGCTGCGTCGGATGGAGGCTGTCGCGGAGGGTGAGATGTGTCGAGAACAAGCCCTGTTGCTCGCCGTTGGAGAGTTGGTGGCTCCCTGTGGTCGTTGTGATCGCTGCATGGAGGCACCGAAACGACGGGATTGGTCCGCACAGGTTGAAACACTGCTGGCCCATCTGGCGGAGCAGGACGGTACGGAGATGCGGCGCTTGGGTGAGCACTTGGGCCTGCATGAACCCGGACGCCATGACCGCTGGACCTGGTTGGCCCGTCGGCTCGTGCAGGAGGAGTTGATTCAGGAAAGCAATGACGGCGCTCAAAGGCTGTACCTCCGCGAGAGCGGCCGGAGATTTTTGGATTCCCCCTGGCCCCTCGATTACGCCGCCTGAATCAGGCTTTGGCCTGGCAACGATCCTTCACCAAGTCTTTTTCGAACCGGTTCTTCGGCGCCTCCCAGACTTTCCAGCTCCCATCGGCACCTGTGGCATTGATCTTTTTGGCGGAACAATTCACGGCCAGGTACAGGGCCTGACCCTTGGCATTGAGAGTGGGCACCACCTGACTGCCGCCCATGGGCTGCCAGTTGGCCCAGTCCACCTGGAGCGGACCGTAGGTGCGCCAGTCAGCCGATTTGGCCAGGGTCTGCTGGGGCTTGGCGGCCTGGACCGGCTTGGCCTTGGGAGCAGGCTTCTTGGTCTGCAGTGGTTGGGTTTGAACCGGCTTGGTTTGCACAGCCTTGGCCTCGGCTTGAACCTTTGGCTTCACCATCACAACTGGCTTGATGGCGGTTGCCACCGGTTGGGTTTGTACGGGCTGGGATTGCGTGCTGATGGGTTTCTGGAAGGAAGGATTCGTCAGATAAAGGCGCGTTCCCACTTCCACCTTGTTCGGGTCGCTTAGCTCGTTGATGCTGATCAGGCTGGCCACTGGAAGTTTGTAGGCCTTGGCGATCTGCGTGAGGGTCTGCCCTTTGGCAACGGTGTGTTCGGTGGCTCCTGTGATCGGGGTTACGGCCACTGGCTTGAAGGCCGGGCGCGGCATGACCGCGTTGCTGGGGAGTCGGAGGGTTTGACCGACTTCCACGTGGTTGGCATTGCGCAGATTGTTGAGGGCCATCAGGTCGCGACCACTGACCCGGTACTGGTCGGCAATGCTGCTGAGGGTTTCGCCGCTCTTAACGCGATGGCGTCCAGAGCCCGCCTTCACGCTGGGGCCTGGCACTTGCAAGCGACTACCGGCTTCGACAAGGTCCGGGTTGCGAATTCCGTTCATCCGCATGAGGGTGCCGACACTTACCCCATAGCGGTTGGCAATATCCGAGAGCGTCTCGCCGGATCGCACCGTCACCGAGGCAGCTGTGGCTGACAGAGGGAGCCAAGCCGTCAGAAGAAAGGCGGCAAGAGCGGTACGGCGCATGCGTCTCCGGTAGATCCCTGCAAGATACGGTGCTTGACGTAAAGCGCCAGCCCCCCAGAGCACCTGCTGCAGCAGGGATGTGATGGATGTCGCCTCGCTTTATCCAGCCAGCCGCCTCAGCAGATTGAGATCCACTTTGTAGGGCGGGTAACGCAGCTTGAAATCAAACCGGAATGGGCGTTTGAGCACCGCCTTGTGATGACTGAACGTGTCGAAGCCGCTTTGGCCGTGGTAACTCCCCATCCCGCTGGCGCCAACACCGCCGAAGGGCAGCTGGGGCACGCCGGCCTGCATCACCACGTCGTTGAGACAGACCCCGCCTGAACTCGTGGTGGTGAGCACCTGCTGCTGCTGGGCCTCATCACCTCCGAAGAGATACAGCGCCAACGGTTTGGGGCCTCTGCGGATCTCCTGAAGCGTTGTTGTGAGGTTCTCGAGCACCAGCACCGGTAGGAGAGGACCGAACAGTTCCTCCGCCATCAGCGGATCATTGCGGTCATCCACGCGGATCACGGTGGGCGCGATGCGCCGTTGCCCTCGGCTGATTTCGCCTCCGATCAGAATTCGGCCGTCCCCTCTGGCTGTTTCCAGAAGCTGCTCCAGCCGATTGAACTGCCGCTCATTGATGATTTGCCCCAGCTGTTTCGAGGTCAGGGGGTCGTCGCCATACATCTCAGTTCGGGCGGCCTCCATCGCCTTCAGCAGGGGCGAACGCAGTTCGGGTTCCACCAGCAGATGGTCTGGCGCGATGCAGGTCTGCCCGGCATTGATCCCCTTGCCCCAGATCAAGCGTCGGGCCCCCACCTTGAGGTCGGCACCTTCGAGAACGATTGCCGGGCTCTTGCCCCCCAGTTCCAGGGTTACCGGAGTGAGGTGGGCAGCGGCCCCTTCCAGCACCTTCCGTCCGATGCTGCCGCCACCTGTGAAAAAGATGTGGTCAAAGGGCATGGCCACCAGGTCTGCAGCCACAGCCCCATCGCCCTGGACGACCTGCACCACGTCGGGTTCGAAGTGCTCAGGGATCAGTCGCGCAATCAGATCCGCAATGGCTCCAGCGTGTTCGGAGGGTTTGAGCACGGCCGTGTTGCCAGCAGCTAGAGCACTGATCAACGGCCGTAGCGTCAGTTGAAAGGGATAGTTCCAGGGGCCGATGACCAGAACGCATCCGAGTGGTTCCGGCACAACCCTGGCCTGACCTGGGCGGAGTGAGAGGGGCACCGCGACCCGACGCGGACGCATCCATCGCTCCAGCTGCCGGCCGGTGAGCTTGAGTTCCTGTCGCAGAGCGATCAGTTCAAAAAAGGCTTCGGTCGGTGGTTTCCCGAGGTCGGCGGCGAGCGCCTCGAGCACCTCTGATTCATGCTCCTCCACCAGGGCTGAGAGGCGTTGCAATTGCTCTTGGCGCCAGGCCAGGGGACGGGTCAGCCCAGCTCCAACAAGCTCCTGCATCCGGCTCAGTTGCGTTTGGGTGAGGGGCACGGGGCTGACGATCAGGCCAGTCGGGTCTAGCAGTGGTGAATCTGCAACCGGGGGATGACCCCAGAGCTTCCGTGGTGGTCAGGGACGGTCATCTACCAGTTGATCGTTCGGAGTTATTCCGATGGGAATGGCGATGGCACTGGTGATTTCAAGGGGCTTGCGGCGCGGTTGCCCTATCTGCGTTGGTTGGGGGTTAACACCCTCTGGCTGACGCCGATTTATCCGTCTCCCCTGCGGGACGGGGGGTACGACATCACTGATTTCACCGGAATCCATCCGGATCTGGGTGATCTCGCCTCATTCCATCGGTTCCTCACGGCGGCCCACAGCCAGGGAATGCGGGTGATTTTGGACCTGGTCCTCAATCACACCAGTGACCTTCATCCCTGGTTCCAGCGAGCCCGCTGGGCTCCTCAGGGCAGTCCGGAACGGGATGTTTACGTCTGGAGTGACGACCCCAAGCGCTATGCCGAGGCACCGGTTCTGTTCAGGCACTTCGAGGCCTCGAATTGGGAGTGGGATCCGGTTGCCGAGCAGTACTACCTGCACCGATTCCTGCGTCATCAGCCCGATCTCAATTACGAGAATCCCTGGGTGCAAGACACGATGCTGGAGGTTGTCGACTTCTGGCTAGAGCGCGGTGTGGACGGTTTCCGTTTGGATGCGGTTCCGTTCCTGTTCGAGTCAGAGGGCAGCCGTTGTGAAGGGTTGCCGGAGACCCACGCCTTCCTCAAGCGTTTGCGGGAACGGGTGGATCGGCATGACCGTGACGTGCTGTTGCTGGGAGAGGCGATTCAGCCGGTGCAAGAGGCCGCTCCATACCTGGCGGATGACGAACTGCATGGTGCGTTCAACTTCGTTCTCACCGCCCATCTGTTCGCAGCTATTGCCAGTGGTCGCACTCAGCAGCTTGGGGAGTGCCTGATCCAGGCCGAGCAGGCGGTGCGTGGTCCTCGCTGGGCTTTGCCGCTGCGCAACCACGATGAACTGTGGCTCGGGGATGGTCATCTGATCAGCGATGAGGTGATTCAGACCATCCGGGTGGGCTTGCCCCAGGGGCAGGGGCATTGGCTGAACTGGGGGATTAACCGACGCCTGGCTCCCCTCCTCAACGGCGATCCGCGCTCCAACCGCTTGCTGCATGGTCTTCTGTACAGCCTTCCTGGAATGCCTTGCCTGTACTACGGCGATGAACTGGGCATGGGGGATTGGCCTGGTCTAAGGGACCGTGATCCCAACCGCACGCCGATGGCCTGGACGCCGGCACGCAATGGTGGCTTCTCGACCGCCCCCGATCCGCTGTTGGTGCTGCCACCGATCACAGCTCCCGGATATGACTACCGCGTGGTGAATGTGGAGGTGCAAAAGCAGCTGCCGGGGTCGTTACTGAACTGGCATCGGCGCATGCTCACCTGCCGCCGTCTCCTTCCAGCGCTGAGGCATGGAAGCTTCCGGTTGTTGCACAGCCCCCACCCCGGGGTGCTGGTTTATCTCCGCTGCACCGAGGCGATGACTGTGCTGGTGGCGGCCAATGTCACCGCAGCCGGAGCATCCCTCAGCCTTGATCTATCGGAGTGGGCTGGCGCGCGCACCCGTGAGGTGATGTGGGGTTGTGAGTTCCCTCCCGCTGCAGCGGAGTGGTTCGTGAATCTTCCGCCTTATGGATTCAACTGGTGGTTGATTGGTGAGGTGGAGCCCGCGGCGACGCCGGCCTGATCCAGGAGGGCATCCACCTGGGGCCTGAGCCGTTCGGCATCGTCCAGGTCCACCATGGCCAGACGGCAGCGGCGGGCCAGTACATCGCTGCTGCAGCAGGCATGTTCCCTCTGGATGGCGTGGTCCAGTTCTGCGGCACAGAGGGGGATGACCGGGCTGAGGGGCTCGCGTCGGCTGGGTTCGGAGGGTTCGATCAAGGCCAGTGCCTCCAAGCCATAGGTGCTTTGGAGATGGGCGACTTGCGCGGCCCTTAGAGCGGTGTCGGGGAGCAGGGCTTCGAGTTGGTGTTTCTGGCGTTGCAGGCCGTCCAGGGTTGCCTGCAAGGACTCCGCTGCCCCTCGCAGCGGCATCGGTTCAGGGGTGGGCAGCGGCCGGCCGAGCTGGCGTTCCACCGCGGCCAGGGTGTCTTCGGCCATGGGCCGGCAGGTGGTCCATTTGCCACCCATCACGCTCACCAGGCCGCAGGCCAGGGTTTCCACCTCGTGCTCCCGCACCACACGGCTGCTGTCCATGCCCTGGTCCGCGGGCTTCAGCAGCGGTCGTCCCCCCGCCCAGCGGCTGCTCACCTTCGGATGTTGGAGCTGGGGAAACCACTCACGCACGTAGTCGAGCAGGTAGGTCTCCTCGTCGTGCGAAGGGGATGTGGCGCTCTCCTTTGTGCAGGCTTCATCCGTGGTCCCCACCAGGGTGCGGCCGTGGAAGGGGAGCATGAACAGCACGCGTCCATCCGCGGTGGATGGCACCAGAAGCCCAAGGCCCTCTGGGCAGAGGTTCTGTTCCAGCACGATGTGTGCTCCCCGGCTGGTAAGCATGCGTGGGGGGGCATCAGCGTCCGCCATCTGCCGGATTTCATCAGCCCGAATGCCCGTGGCATTCACGAATGCCGAGGCGCACCAGCGCTCCCGTTGGCCCGTTACGGATTCACTGATGGCTGCCTTGAGCTGGCCCGTTCCGTCGGTTTCCAGTTGCACCACCCGACAACGGGTGCGCAGGGTTGCCCCCCGCTGCTCCGCCGTGAGAGCCAGCAGCAGGTTGAGGCGGGCATCGTCGAACTGCCCATCGCTGTAGGCCACGCCGCCTTGACATGCCTTCATCAGCGGCAGGGCCTGACGCATCTGCTGCTGAGACAGCAGTCGGCTGTGGCCGATGCTCCTCTGACCTGCCAGGGCGTCATACATTCCCAGCCCTAGGCGGTAATAGGCCTGTCCCCAGAGCTGTTGTGTGGGCAGGGCCAGTTCGAGTCGCCGGGCCAGAAAGGGCGCCTGTGTCAACCAGTGGCTCCGCTCGAGAAGGGCTTCCCTCACCAGCCTCAGTTGGGCCAGATCCAGGGTTTTGAAGGCCAGCTCCAGGTAGCGGACCCCGCCATGGAGCAGCTTCGTGCTGCGGCAACTGGTGCCGCCTCCGATATCTCCGGCCTCGAGCAGGGCCACGCTGAGGCCCCGCCGCGTGGCCTCGTAGGCCACGCTCGCGCCACTGGCACCAGCCCCGATAACCAGCAGGTCCACCTGTTGATCAGCCATGCCACGCAAGGCTTCTGGACACGGCGTTCTGCCAGCGTGCGCGCCAGCTGCTGCGCTGGGATTCATCCATCTGTGGCTGAAACAGTTCCGCACCGTCACTCCGCGCGGTCGCGAGCTGCTCCAGGTTGTTGATCACCCCGGCTTGAAGTCCTGCGAACAGCGCCACCCCCCGTGCGGTGCTCTCGAGGCTGGTGGGCCGCCGGACCGTCAGGCCGGTGCAATCCGCCTGCGCTTGCAAGAGGGGATCGGAGGCAGCAGCGCCACCATCCACGGCCAGTTCACCCAGGCTGGTGCCGAGGGCCTGTTCAGCGAGTTCCACCAATGTCGCCACAGATAGGGCAATTCCTTCAAGAGCCGCACGGGCGATGTGACCACGCCCACTGTCACGGGTGAGGCCCACCAGAACACCGCGAGCCTGGGGATCCCAGTGCGGTGTCCCCCAGCCTGTGAAGGCGGGCACGAGCATCACACCTCCAGAATCCGGCACCGAAAGCGCCAAGTCGTTGACCTGAGCGGCCTGATCAATGATCTGCAGCCCGTCACGTAGCCACTGGATCACAGTGCCGGCGTTGAACAGACTCCCCTCAAGGCAGAAGCTGGGCGTGCCGGCGGCATCGGTCCAGCCGAGGGTGCTCAGCAGACCCGCATCCGAGCGGCGGAGGACGTCGCCGGTGTTGATCACCAGAAAGGCCCCCGTCCCGTAGGTGCACTTTCCTTCCCCGGGCTGCAAGCACAGCTGGCCAAGGGTGGCGGCCTGTTGGTCGCCGAGCATCGCCTGGATCGGAAGGCCTGCAAAAGGAAGATCCGATGCAATGCGTCCGAACTCACCGCGGCAGGGCAGTAGCTCCGGGAGAGCGTTGGCAGGTAGCCCTGTCTGGGTTCGGAAGTCATCCACCCAGCGCTGCTGCTCCAGATCCATTAACAGTGTTCGGCTGGCATTGCTCATGTCGCTGCCGTGGCGCTGGCCGCCGGTGAGTTGCCACAGCAGCCAGCTCTCCACCGTTCCGAAGCAGAGGTCATCGCTGGCCGCGGCGGATTGGGCGTCGTCGTAGTGATCGAGCATCCAGCGGATCTTGCTGGCACTGAAGTACGGGTCGAGCAGCAAGCCCGTGCGTCGGCACCACTCCTGCTCCAGGCCCTGCTGTTTCCAGGCCTCGCAGATGGCGGCGGTACGGCCGTCCTGCCAGACGAGGGCCGGTCCGCAGGGGAGGCCGCTGCTGCGGCGCCAGAGCACGGTGGTTTCCCGTTGGTTGGTGATGCCGCAGCTCACCACCGCCTTGCGCTGTCCATCGCTGAGCTTCGAGTCGAGCTGAACCAGGGCCTGTCGCTGGCTGGTCCAAATCGCCATCGGGTCCTGTTCCACCCATCCATCAGCGGGGTAGGAAATTGGCAGCGGTGCACTGGCGCTGATCACCAGATCCCCCGAGCTACTGAACAGTGCAGCCCTTGAGCTGCTAGTGCCCTGATCGAGGGCCAGAAGAAGAGGCTGTTCAGCCATGGCCAATGTCTTTCTCTCCTGCTAGCCAGGAGTTGGCTGACTGCAAAGGTTTTGGGAGCGATCACGCCGTTTCGAGACCCACCTGCTTGGGTTGCCGAGGCGGTGCTCTACCAGATCTTTCCCGACCGTTTCCGGCGCAGTGAACGGGTCAATGCGCAGCGTCATCTCGCCCTGAAGCCATGGGGGACGGACCCTCGGGAAGAGGGATTTCAGGGCGGGGATCTCTATGGCGTGGTTGATGCTCTCGATGAGCTGCAAGCCATGGGCATCACCTGCCTTTACCTCACGCCCATCTTCAGCTCAGCCGCCAACCATCGATATCACTCCTACGACTATTTCGAGGTTGATCCTCTGCTGGGGGGCAACGCAGCTCTCACGGAACTCATCGACGCTGTACATCAGCGCGGCATGAAGTTGGTTCTTGATGGTGTGTTCAACCATTGCGGCCGAGGCTTTTGGGCCTTTCATCACGTGGTGGAGAACGGTGCGGATTCGCCGTACCGGGATTGGTTCCATGTGCACCGTTGGCCCCTCCAGCCCTATCCCGCGGAAGGCGAGGACTGCGGATACGACTGCTGGTGGGCCTTGCCTGATCTGCCCAAGTTCAACCATGGGAACCCTGGTGTCCGGGAGCATCTGCTGGCGGTCGGCCGTCACTGGCTAGAACGTGGGATCGATGGTTGGCGTCTCGACGTTCCAGCAGAGGTCCCTGCCGATTTCTGGGTGGAGTTCCGGCAGATGGTGCGGTCTACCAACCCGGATGCCTGGATTGTTGGAGAAGTGTGGGGTGATGCAACGGCCTGGCTGCAGGGCGACCACTTCGATGGCGTGATGAATTACCGGCTTGGTTGGAGCAGCATTTGCTGGGCCGCCGGTGAGACGCTGCGCCGGGACTATCGCAACCCTGATTACCCCCTTGACCCCCTGGATGGCCAGGCCCTGTTGACCATCTGGACGACGACAGCGAGCTCCTATCGAGATGTGGTGAACAGGGCTCAGATGAATCTGCTCGACAGCCATGACGTCCCCCGCGCGCTTCACAGCCTCAGCAACGACTTGGCTGCCTTGAAGTTGGCACTGTTGCTGCTCTTTCTTCACCCAGGAGCGCCTTGCATCTACTACGGGACAGAGGCTGCTCTTGCAGGTGGTCCTGAGCTAGGTCCATCTGGCGGGCCTGGACCCTCCTGCCGTGAGGCCTATCCCTGGGATGTCCCCTGGACAGCAGACCTGCGTCCTTTTATTCAATCGCTCGCTGAACTCCGTCGTGCCCATGAGCCCCTGCGTAGGGATGGCCTGCAGTGGTCAGTTCAAGGGTCTGACGGACTGGAGGGAGTCGCGGATGGCGTTCGGGTTCTGATCAACCGCAGTCGCTCAGAACACTTGCCTTTATCCATGGCGCTGCACAATTCCGTGCTCTGGACGCTCGGATCAGCCGACAGTCGAAGCCTTGGTCCGCAATCGGCGATTGTCCTTGGGTCGAAAGAGGGCTCCCCTGGTGCCGAGGGGAGGAAGTAAGCCCTTGTCGAGACTTGAACTCGAGACCTCTCCCTTACCAAGGGAGTGCTCTACCGCTGAGCTACAAGGGCATGTGGAGGATGGGCCGGGTTGGATTTGAACCAACGTAGGCAGAGCCAGCGGATTTACAGTCCGCCCCCATTAACCACTCGGGCACCGACCCGAACCACACCGCAAGAACTTACCAGTCGGTGCGTCCTTTCCCACGATCTCGATACGATCTTGCGAACTGAAACGACCTCCAGCCATGCACGTTCTGCTGCTGAACGGTCCAAATCTGAACCTCTTGGGGCAGCGTGAGCCTGGGATCTATGGACAGTCTTCTCTGGCTGATATCGAGGCGGCACTGACCCGAGAGGCCGAGCATGAATCGGTGCAACTCGATTGCTTCCAAAGCAATTTCGAAGGTGCCCTGGTGGATCGAATTCACCAGGCGATGGGTCGTAGCGACGGAATCCTGATAAACGCCGGGGCATACACCCATACCTCCATCGCGATTCGCGATGCCCTTGCAGGTGTTGCGATCCCCTACGTGGAACTTCATCTCAGCAACACCCATGCTCGGGAAGATTTTCGCCATCACTCATTCCTTGCAGAGCGCGCCGTCGGTGTCGTTTGCGGCTTCGGACCAGCCAGTTACAGCCTTGCTTTGAAAGGATTGATCAGCCACCTCAGGCCGAGCGCATGACCATCAGCGTGCCGCAGAAAACGGTCGCGTCGATCCGCTGGTTGGCTGCCCCCACCAGTGGGAGCTGGGTGGAGCAGGCCAATGCCCGGCCAATGGAGGTGCTGATCGATCACGCCCATTGCGAACGCAAAGCTGCTGGGGCTGCTGTGCAGATGATGTTTCGCTACCTCTGCGAGCCCGGTTTGGGTGAAGCTCTAAGCCCTCTGGCGCGGGAAGAGCTTGAGCACTTCGAGCAGGTTCTGGCGCTGATCAAGGCACGGGGGCGTTACCTGGAACCGATTCCATCCCCGGGCTATGGCGCGGAACTCGCTCGACAGATCCGCAAAGGCGAGCCGCAAAGAATGCTCGATTCTTTCCTTGTGGCTGGCTTGATCGAAGCCCGCAGCCATGAGCGCATGGCCCTGCTGGCGGAGCACAGTCCGGATCCGCAGTTGAGGGATCTTTATAGCGATCTGCTGGCGAGTGAAGCTCGCCACTTCGGGTTGTACTGGGTGCTGTGCGAGGAGCGCTACCCGCGGGATGTGATTGTGCAGCGCTTGCAAGTGCTTGCTCAGGCCGAAGTGAAGGCGCTGGAGGGAGAGCTGGTCAGTCCTGAGGATGTGCGCATGCACTCCTGTGGGGTGGAGATCAGTCAGATCAGCTGAGCGGCCTCCTGCAAGGCATCCAGCCTGGAAGGCCGCAGCACACCCTCTACACCGAATTGCCGCAACCGTTGCTCGAGAGCCTGATTGGCCCCGGCGATGAACAGCGTGCGTCCTGCTGATTGAGCTTCCTCAACCATGCGTTCGATCGCCAGCGTTGCTGTGACCCCGATGCGAGGCACGTCGGTGAGGTCAAGGATCAACACCTTGTAGCTCTGGATCAACCCCATCCGCGCACTGATCCCTTTGGCGGCTCCAAAACTGAGGGGGCCGCGCAGACGGAACAGCATCAGGGCCTTGCCGCAGCGCAGGATCAGGGCCTCCTCCTCTGGGGAGAGATTGGCGTGCAGCGCATCCTTGGCATCGGCAGGGTTGTCTTCTTCCATCCCCTCCAGCTGAGACCGCGTGATCGCGTCCACGGTCAACAGATTGGCCACGAACATCCCCACCAGAACCCCCCAAATCAGGTCCCAGAACACCGTCATCAACAACACGGCGTACATCAGTGCGGCCGTTTTTGCCGACAGGCGATGGGCCCGAAGCAGAAAGCCCCAGTCGATGATGTCGAGCCCGACTTTGATCAGGATTCCCGCCAGCAGTGCCGTGGGGATCTGCGCTGCGAGAGGTCCTGCCCCCAGCAGCACGAGCAGCAGAACCAGGGAATGGGTCATGCCCGACAAGGGCGTTTGACCTCCGGATTTGATGTTGATGACCGTTCGCATCGTGGCTCCGGCACCGGGGAGTCCAGACAGGAGCCCGGCAGCTGTGTTGGCAATGCCCTGGCCGATCAGTTCACGGTTGGAGTCATGGTTGGTCTGGGTGATGTTGTCGGCCACCAGGGAGGTGAGCAACGAGTCGATAGCCCCGAGCAGGGCAAGAACCATGCCTGCTTTCACCAGCTCCGGCAGGTGCCGGCTGAAATCAGGAAGGACGAGTTGCAAGCCCCCTTCGGGGATTGATCCGATGCGGGCGATGGGCTCAACGCCCAGATCAACTAGTCGGTTGTCGTTGAACAACACCAGCGACAACGGCGTCACGATCAGCAGCGCCAGCAAAGGTGTTGGCACCCACTGACGGATGCGCAAGGGGGTGAGGAACACCACTGCCAGCGTCATCAATCCAACGGCGAGAGCTGCTGGATTCCAGCTGGGTGCGTTGATCAGCGACTGCAGCGATGCAATGACGCCGCCCCGGGTGCTCACCCCGATGAAAGGCCCGAGCTGAAGGGCCAGGATGATGAAACCGATCCCCGACATGAAGCCGGAGACCACCGAATAGGGCACCAGGGTGATGAAGCGCCCCAGCCGCAATATCCCGAGCAGGGC
>Ga0189289_10447_pt1 | contig 14427 bp, 11 predicted proteins | sample UW106minimetaG_FD_130313 | JGI IMG/M metagenome (GOLD analysis project Ga0189289, IMG submission 130313) | Marine microbial communities from the Costa Rica Dome - UW106 mini metaG | ecosystem: Environmental > Aquatic > Marine > Oceanic > Photic zone | place: Costa Rica: the Eastern Pacific...
CCCAGCCCCTGGAGGACGACAGCCGCATTCCCCTAGATGTGCCGGCGATCGTGCACCGCGGCGATGCCCTGGTGCTGGATGCCCAGACCCGCCGCAACCTGGAGCTCACCGCCACCCAGCGCGACAACCAACTGCAAGGATCGTTGCTCTGGGCCATCGATCGCACCCTCACCGCCATGGGCGGCCGTTGCCTGCGCCGCTGGCTGGAAGCACCCTTGATGGACCGCCTGGCCATTCAGCAGCGCCAGGATCTAGTCAGCAGCCTGGTAGGTGAACGCAGCCTGCGGCTGGCGATCCGCCAGCTGCTGCGCCCCATGGGAGACCTGGAACGGCTGGCCGGCCGGGCCGGCGCGGGCCATGCCGGTGCCCGCGATCTGGTGGCCATCGCCGATGGTCTGGAGCGGTTGCCCCAACTCACAGCACGGCTGGAGGCTGCCATCAGCGCGGGACCCGACTGGTTGCAGCACCTACTGACCCCCGATCCAGCCCTGGCCGAACTGGCCCAGACCATTCGCCACAACTTGGTGGAGGCACCACCCCTATCGCTCTCAGAAGGCGAGCTGATCCATGACGGGGTCGACCTTCTCCTGGATGGGCTACGCAACCAGCTGGATGATCAGGATGCCTGGCTCAACCATCAGGAGCAACAGGAGCGCCAGCGCAGTGGCATCAGCACCCTCAAGCTGCAGCACCACCGAACCTTTGGCTACTTCCTGGCGGTGAGCAAAGCCAAGGCCACCTCGGTGCCGGACCACTGGATCCGGCGCCAAACCCTGGCCAACGAGGAACGCTTCATCACCCCCGACCTCAAGGAACGAGAGGGCCGCATCTTCCAGCTGCGGGCCCGCGCCTGCCAGCGGGAATACGAGCTGTTCTGCCAATTGCGGGAGCAGGTGGGCGCCATGGCCGCCCCGATCCGCCAGGCGGCCCGCGCCGTTGCCGCCCTTGATGCCCTTACCGGCCTGGCCGATGTGGCCGCCAGTGGTGGCTACTGCGCCCCCAGCATCACCGACAGCCGTGGGCTGCAGCTGGAGGCCAGCCGCCATCCGGTGGTGGAGCAACGGCTGGTGGAAACCGCCTTCACCCCCAATGATGTGCAACTCGGTGATGGCACCGACCTGGTGGTGCTCACGGGCCCCAACGCCAGTGGCAAGAGCTGCTATTTGCGCCAGATCGGCCTGATCCAATTGATGGCCCAGATCGGCAGCTGGGTGCCGGCCCGATCCGCCAGCGTGGGCATCGCCGATCGGATCTTCACCCGGGTGGGTGCCGTGGATGATCTGGCCGCCGGCCAGTCCACCTTCATGGTGGAAATGGCCGAAACCGCCAACATCCTGCACCACGCCAGCGATCGTTCCCTGGTGCTCCTCGATGAAATCGGGCGGGGCACCGCCACCTTCGATGGCCTCTCGATCGCCTGGGCCGTGAGTGAGCACCTGGCCGGCGATCTTGGCAGCCGCACCGTGTTTGCCACCCACTATCACGAGCTCAACAACCTGGCCTCCGAGCGCGAGAACGTGGCCAACTTCCAGGTGCTGGTGGAGGAAACCGGCGACGACCTGGTGTTCCTCCACCAGGTGCAATCCGGCGGCGCCAGCCGCAGCTACGGCATCGAAGCGGCGCGGTTAGCCGGCGTGCCCAAGCCGGTGGTGCAACGGGCGCGCCAGGTGCTCGATCAGCTGGCGGCCTGAAGCATCAAGCCGAAGGCAACGCGCGCATCAGGCTGCCCATCTCCAGGGCCTCCAGCCCATAGCTCCAGCCCAGGTTGCTCTTGATGCCAGCCCGCTCCAGCGCCTGCTGCATCGTGTCGGTGGTCAACACACCAAAGATCACCGGCACGGACGTGTCGCGGGCCACCGCCGCAATGCCCTTGCTGGCTTCTGCAACCACCACATCGAAATGGGGCGTGTCGCCACGAATCACGGCACCCAGAGTGATCAGCACCTGGTACTGACCGGAGCGGGCCATCTGCTGGGCCACGATCGGCAGTTCAAATGAACCTGGCACCCAGGCCACATCGAGCTGTGAGCTCGTCTCCGACACATCCACCCCATGGCGCTTGAGGCAGTCGAGACAGCCGCTCAGCAGCTTGGCGGTGACGAGATCATTGAAACGAGCCACGACGATGCCGACGCGCAGCCCAGATGCGTCAGAAAAACGTCCTTCGAACGTGGCCATTGGGAAGGTGCCGACTGAATCTCAGCCATCGTGGCACCCGCCGGTTGCGGCTGATAGACGAAATCAGACGACGAAGAAGCTCACACCCCAGTTCAGCAACACCAGGGCGACCCAAACAGCACTGCCCAACAGGATCAGACGGTTGGAGCGGCCGCTGTCCTCACTGGAGGCGTACAGCACCGGCACCGCAACGATCAAGGCAAAAGACGCCACCACCAAGGCCAGAACGGTCAGCGTGTTGATGAACTGCATGGAACTGGAAGTCAGGGTTCGATTTTCACATGTGAACGGATGGCTTCGGGGAGATGCGAGCCACTCTTCACACCATGAAGGCGTTCAGCCACTGCACCCCCATCAAAATGCTTCCAATCGGCCACACCCGCTGAATGGCAGCTCCCTTACCTGACTTCCTGGGCCTCGGCACCCAGAAAGGCGGAACAACAACGCTGCATCGCTTACTGGGAGAGCACCCGGACGTTTATTTACCTGCCTGCAAGGAGGTTCATTTCTTTGATCAGAACTATGGCGCCGGTGAAGGCTGGTACCGGGAACACTTTCAAGGAGCCCAACCGTCTCAACGCTGCGGAGACATCACGCCCTTTTATCTATTCCACCCCGATGTGCCTGGGCGGATTCATCAACACCTCCCCAACTCCCGCTTGATCGTGCTGCTGCGCGATCCTGTCGAACGCACCATCTCGCAGGTGTTTCATGCCCAAAGACTCGGCTTTGAACCACTCTCGGTGGAAGAAGCATTGGCGGCTGAACAAGCCCGCCTCTCGTCCGGTGACCCTTACAGCTTCCAAAAACACAGCTACCTGAGTCGCAGCCGCTACCTCGATCAGCTGGACCGCTACGAAGCCCTCTTCCCCAGGGAGCAGCTGTTAATCATCCGGAGTGAGGACCTGTTCACAACTCCGCAGCGCATCTGGCTTGAGCTGCTCAACTTTCTCCAGCTCAGGTCCATCGCTTGGCCCGGGGCGTTACCACGCGCCAATGCCGGAGACGGGCTGGGTGAACGTGTCGACCCAGCCCTTCGCCAACAGCTCAGGCACCAACTGACTGAGACCGTAGCCGGCGTCCAAAGCCGCTACGGCATCCACTGGGAGTGGACCTGAGGCGAACGAAGCCTCAAACGCGGGTCGCGACGGCGTTGCCCAAGGCGTCGCGCAGACCGCGCACCACAGCCAGCATCGCCAGTTCATCCTGGAGGCGGTTCACCGCTGAACCGACACCCACGCCGGCGGCACCGGCGGCAATCGCCATCGGCAGCGTCACCGCCGAGAGACCCGAGGCACAAAGCACGGGCACGTCGACAGCACGGCTGATGCTGTGGGCCGCCGCCAGGGTGGGAGCAGCCTTCTCGATCAGGCCGAGGTGACCGGCGCTGAAGGGCTTGGCACTGGTGCCGCCCTCGGTCTGAATCAGATCGGAACCGGCCGCCACCAGATCGATGGCCAGCTGTTCCTGCTCATCCATCGGCAACACATGGGGCACCGTGACGCTCAACACAATGTTGGGCAGCAGTTGGCGAGTGCGGCGGGTGAGCTCCAGCACCTCAGCGGCATCAAAAATCCGACCTTGGGGATAAAAAGCGTCGTAATTGCCGATCTCCACCATCAACGCACCTGCCGCCACGGCCGCCGGGAACTGCTCGGGCTCCACCGACGACACACACACCGGCACGCCACCGGAGGCTTCGATCGCCAAGCGCACCAGGGCGGGGTCGCAGGCCACATCGATAAGGTCAGCACCACCACGGCCTGCTGCACGGGCAACCCGCTCCACGCTGGCGGCATCAAAATTCATCAGGCCAGCGATCACCTTGAGCGCAGAGCGCTGCTCGAGGCTGCACTGCAGAGAAGCGGGCAGCTGCTGAAGACGGGTCATGGGGGACTGGACAGCAATGCCCCAATTCTCACACCGTGGGGGAAACGCACCCTCTTCCTTGGGCTGGACGTCCTGGCATGACCGCCTACACCGGCGCCTGCTTCAGCAGCCGCAGCTGCTTCCGCAGGAGAGCGCCCTGCTTCTGGCAGTATCCGGCGGGCAGGACTCCATCGCCCTTCTGGCTCTGCTACAGGATCTGGCGCACTTGCATGGCTGGAGCCTGAGCCTTTGGCATGGCGATCACCGCTGGCACGACGGCTCCAGCCGGATCGCCGCCGAACTGAGGGCCTGGTGCCAACAGCGCCAGCTGCCCCTGCAGGTGGATCAGGCGGCGCCTGGGCAAGTGCCCAGCGAAGCAAGCGCCCGGCAGTGGCGATACAAACGGCTAACGCAGCGGGCCCACGAAGCAGGCGCCGATGTGGTAACCGGTCACACCGCCAGCGATCGGGCCGAAACGATGCTGCTGCAACTGGCCCGTGGGTGCGATCTCGCCGGCCTGGCGGCACTGCCCAGCGTCCGCCCTCTCAGCCCGGAAGGGCCCCAGCTACGCCGACCGCTGCTGCACCTGCAACGCAACGACACCCTGCAGATCTGCCAAGACCTGGCCCTACCCATCTGGGACGACCCAAGCAACCAATCCGTTGATTTCTCCCGCAACCGGATCCGAAAGGAGGTTCTGCCGGTGCTGGAGGAGTTGCATCCAGGCAGCACGCAGCGGATGAGCGATCTGGCGGAACGTATGTCCCAGGTGCGGGACAGTCAGAGGGAACTCAGCCATATGGCCCTGGAGGTTCTTCACACCCAAGCTGGCCTGGACCGTCGCAACCTGGGGGAGTTGAGCTCAGCAACCCGCCGGCTGTTGCTGGCGCAGTGGCTGCAAAAGCACGGGGTTCCAGCCCTGCCGGCCAGCCAACTGGACGAGCTCAGTCGGCGACTTGAAAACGGTGGCCCCGGCGGTGCAGCCGATCTTGCCGGGGGCTGGCAACTCAGCTGGAAAGGGGGGGAGCTGGTGCTGCAGCAGCACGAAGCAAGTTCGTAGCAACCAACGCAACTAAAGCTAATCAACTCAACTCTTAATGCTCTGCTGTGGATCTAGAGATGACAGCATCACGAAGCAGTTTTTTGGAAGTCGCCAACAAACGTCGCAAACCATCCAAAGCAATATTCTCTAAGGGATAAAATAAGAAAGCATAAACCTGCAAGATCAAACACGAATAAAAACTCAAGATCGGGCACACAGACGATGCCTGGAAGAAAAATAGGTAACAACGACATACAGGAACGAATCAGCATTAGATTAACTAGCCCACAATTCCGAAGCTAAGTAGGCCAAGTCGCCTAGAAACCATGGCGGCACGAGACAAAGTCAAAACGCCATGGATATGGCACAATAAAATAGTCACGTATAGCGCTCATGAATAGTGAGGTTGAATACGAATTATGGGTATATATTGGTCCGGTGTCGTTATGCCCAAAGCCAGAGAAAAATCGACCATTCTTAGTGATTACTGGCGACCAAGACGAAGCAACAAGTTCTCTAACACAGAAGCGAATCAATAGGAGCACAAAAGCAAGTAATATCACAATCAAACAATACACAATAGGAAGAACTAAAACCAAAAAGACATGGCACAAATTCAAGCAATCAAGCTTGAACGGAATCAGCAGGCATGATTTGGTAGAATGGTATAATTCAGAAAAAGAATACGAATATATTGGATGGCACGAAGTTAAAAACAAAAAACTTTTAGAGATCCTAAAAGAAACCAGTTATGCCAAAGACAATTTCCACTTAATCATTGCACAAGGAGACCCATATCTCACTCTAAGGCGCTCTAAAGAAACCCTCAGAAACTGCCTATCGATTGACCTATCACTGCACCCTTTGGGACTTATATGGAAAGAAGAGATAGACAACTACCTCAAAAAATACCGCTTCGAACAAGTCAAGAGAGGTGCAATGACTTGGAAAAAGGTTGGGTCAGTGCGTGGGATTGAGCCACTTTCAACTCCGAGTATCTCAGAGCAATTCCTGGACCCAAAGATCCAAGAAGCTGTAGAAGTCATAAACTTTGCAGCATTCAGGAAAGCGGGAATCAAAACAAAGCATTTGCGTCTGGTACAGCAAGTAATGCGCCTAAAGCATCAAGCTATTACAGACTTAAGAAGTAAGATTCAAGGACACATTGATGAACTTCGGAGCAACTGGAACCTTCGAGGGTGGTTAGAAGCCTCTGGCAGCGGTAATGAACCAATAAATGTGACGGTAATCTGGGAAGAGAAAAATTTAATTGTTGGACAAGGCGAAGCCAATATAGTACGAGAAGATCTAGAAATAGATGAGATCAGAGAACGGAGAGGATTCGAAATTGAACTCAAGGGGCTGAAAAAAGTCTCTTTAGAACAAATACTAAATAAGACGATCAGCTTAAAGGTTATCGAGAGCAATCGAAAACAAACTGTTAATCTAGATCCATGGATCCTGGATGTTCACACAAAAGAGGAGATCTTAAAAGACTTACTATCGCACGAGCTAACAGACAAAAGGAAAAAAGAGCTAAAAGACTACATAAAAAACCAAAACAACCAAAGCTATTTGCTAATAATACGCCAGCATATAATCAAATTCAGTGCAACACAATGCCTCATAGGCTTATGGACGGAATTGCCAGTACTCGATGTCATCAAGTACCACGATGAAAATGCAGGACTTAACCACGGGACAGAGCAAGAATCAGCAAGCAGAATAGAATATATACTAGTAGCCTGCATCAAGCTGATACAAATACTGGACAAAGATAACATTTTTGGACACTTTACCCAAAACCCAAGTGAAAATAAAAAAACGAACAACAATGAACTTGAAAAGATTGAATGGGGAATCAAAGAACGATCTTATGTCACGCTCAAAACATGGGAATTCCAGCTCCTCAACGAAAACATACTACAGCTTATGGACACACTTATTTATATTATTTTAACACAAAATGATAGAATTAAGCTTGATAATCGAACAAAAAATCTACTAGATGTCGTCGCAAGTTCGCTAGGAGAGATATACCAAGCGAAAGCATATGCTTACAAAATTCATGCAATACTCAAAGCAGCGAATATAAATTATGACGATCACTCGTTCGGCAAATCAGCTTATAAATACGGAGATAATTTTGCATATCTGCTCAATCAGAGCTTTCAAGATACAGGGCGAAGTAGGTCTCCTAAAAGTTATATTTATTATGCAGCAACAATAGAGTTTGCAACACTTTGTCCAGCCATTCATCGCAATATTACAGATAAGCTTCAAGAGACAGCATATAATTATCTAGAAGAAAATCCAGGAGGGAAAAAGCATAGCTTTTGGGCCGAAAAACTCGGATTAAGCACAGATACAGCCTCGCAAATACTAGTACAAAAAATGCTGACTCAAGGATTTTCCAGAAAAAGTATAATAGATGTGCAGCAATATATGATCAAGATTCAAAAAGACCTGGTCAATATTCTATGGTGCAACTCTCACTTAGATAGTAAAATAATCAAGTCAAAAGAAATGGAGTGTAAGTACAAAAAATGGTTAATTATTGGAGAAAAAAGCCTAGATCAATGCTGGATGTACCGTGTCAAGCAAAAAAAGACTTATCTCGAGGGCCTGGGATGCGAAGTTCGCTGTGTTGACAAAGAAGAACTGCGATCTTGGTCATTTACTCATAACATTATCTGGGCAGATGCAATAATTTTCTGCCGACTACCAGCACAATATCCATATTTAAGAGCAGTATCATTTGCTAAACATTGCGGCAAAAGGACATATGCAGAAATAGATGACCTGATTTTTACATCAGACTACCCTTCAGAATATGATACATACGGAGGGTCAATCTCGCTAGATCTTTATAAGAACTTGTGTGCTGATTTTCCATTAAGGCTTGGGATACTAAATGCAGCCGATGAAGTAATTGTTTCGACAAATGTACTAGCAGACTATTGCAAAGACGCACTAGACGACAAAACAAAGCTCATCCATATTCTCCCAAATTTACCTCTAGAAGAACTTGAATTGACTTCATCAGTAATGCCGCATAAAAACAGGTTAAAAAGCAAGCAATACACCTTAAAGATTGCTGTCACCAGCGGAACACTGTCTCATAAAAAAATACTTTCAGATTGGATCTTTCCTTTACTCATCGACGCCTTAAAGAGCCATGAAAATCTTGAGCTAGTTGTCATTGGACGTATAGTATTGACCTCATCATTTAAAAAGTACCTGCACAGAATTAATTGCATACCTTATACAAATTACTCAGAGTATATATCATTACTGTCTCAGGCCTCTATAGCTCTTGTACCCCTCGAAATACATCCAACCACACACGCTAAAAGCGCGATTAAATGGATGGAAGCTAGCCTATGTGGAGCAGCTTGCATCTGCTCTCCTGTACAAGGCCTCAGAGACATCACAACAGATCAAGTCGACGTGATGTTCGCATCAACCAAAGATGAATGGCACGAAAAGCTACGTATTCTAATTGAGAATCCAGAAATCAGAAATTCAATATCAAAACAGAGCCGATTGAAAGCCAAGAAACTGTTCAAGAAGACAATAGGCAATGAAGCATGGACAAAGCTAATGCAAACAGGAATAAAATTCTATGCCAAAAAGAAACAAAAAAAAGTTCTTTTAATTAATGTATTTTTTGCTCCTCAAAGCATCGGCGGTGCAACACGAGTTGCGCAGGATTACGTCAAGCAAATGCTTTCGGACCCAGAAATAAATTATGACATAACAATCTTGTGTGTAGACAACGATAGATGGCAAAGACTTGATCAAACAATTGAAAATGAAAAGCACGACTATCGTACACAGATCTCGATCGATTATTCAAATTGGAATGGGGCGAAAGTAATTCGACTAAACATGGACTCGAAACCATGGAAGGAGTATCAGGACAAGAATATCGAAAATTTTTGTAAGCAATTTTTTGAGGATGAAAGGTTTGATCTCATTCAATGCCACTGCTGCCAAATACTTACTGTTTCACCATTAGTTGCTGCTCAAAAACTAGGTATCCCGTACGAAGTTGTCATTCACGATGCCTGGTGGATAAGTGAGCACCAATTTCTTGTTTCACCAACTGGGCAGATAATCGATCCGTCAGATCCATTCGGACATTTTGATAAAGAACCCAGACCCGATGAGAAAGAATGGGCATTGGCTCGACGTGAATTTCTTTACAACATCCTTGAAGGAGCAAGACGACGAATAACCGTTTCAGGAGCGTTTAAAAAAGTGTGCGAAGCGGCTGGAATTCAGGATATAGAAGTAAGAGAAAATAAATTCACGCTTATGAATAAAAATACTGCCAAAGGTCAAAAGCGTTCAACGCAGAATGTAGCAAAAAGAATTTGCCACATTGGCGGTATGAGTCTACATAAAGGTTATCAAGTGTTTCGGGAGGCAGTTCACAAGCTACCGACTCAATTGAATTTTGAGATTACAATCGTCGACCATCGATTAGCATCAAGTTCAGATGAATACGAAGTCGAATGGAACAACTATAAGATTAATTTTATCGCCCCGATCCCGATGGGGAAAATGGAACAATTTTACTCAAGCCAAGATGTACTTGTAGCACCATCAATTTGGCCCGAAAGCTTTGGCTTGGTAACACGTGAAGCACTTAGTGCAGGTCTATGGGTGATCGCAAGCGATACAGGGGCTCTTGCAGAACCACTCCTAGAAAGTAAAACAAAGATTGGTCAAATAATACGTCCCAATAATGTTGACGATCTGATTCAGGCTTTAATAAAATGCCATCCATAAGTACATAACAACCTATAATGCTGATTGTACATATCATCATGAAGTGATGACCATATCAACTCCATCATTCTTAATTTGCGGCCTCGAGCATAGTGGTACAACGCTAGCCTCGGATTTGTTCAGGGAACATCCTGAGATTGAATCTGGATTTGAATGTGGCGTACTTTTATGCAGTAAACCTGAGGATTTTTTAACCTTTAAGCCATATATTAACAACATGGAACGTGGCTGGGATATCAGTAAGAACGACTTAACCCATGCTTGCAGAGAAAAAACCTTTGAAGGCTTTTACAAAGTACTATTCGAGCGGTCAAGTATTATTAAAAAAAGCAGCCCGAAAATTATTTTTGACAAAACACCTCGTTATATAACTCAACTGAAAACAATTCAATCGAAAATAGGTGTTCGTACCATTGCTCTAATTAAAGATCCGCGATCATTAGCACTTTCAGACTTTAAGAGATCAGGGAAAAAGCTTGAAGAGATTGACAATTGGTACAGTAGCTGGATGGGCCCTAAACGCGATTACATGCGTTCTGCTTATCAAGGCTATAAGCATGCATGGGGAAATAACCAATGCACTGTTGTTCGGCTTGAAGAAATTTGCTTCAATGCGAGAGAAACCATAGAATCGATGTTCGAATTTATCGAACTCGAGTTTAAGTTAGAATACCTTGATTTTCATAATCAGAGATATAAGCACACATCTGGATCTTCTATTAATATCAACTCATGCATGCAATTCATGACCAAACTGCCTAAATATATTCAAAAAAAAATTGAAGATGATTTTTCAGAATTTGATCGATGGTTCTACAACTTTTAATCCGCAAACCATGAATTCAGCGGATACGATTTTCTCTCAACAAAAAACACTTTTCTAAAAACTACAGTACTACTAATCTACAATAAATAAATTCAGCTCAGGCATTTTAGAATAAACTAAGGCCCTGGCATGGGGTCAGCAAGCTTTAACCAGAAGGGCTCGATCGGCGCAAGCTATCCCACTTGATCCCGCCAGCCCACGGCTGCTTCTGGTGACCTCGCTGGACAGCCTCGGAGCACCTGCAAGGAGCCCCGCGCAAGGCTCGAAGAGCTCCGCCATCGCCTCTGCAGGGATGCCACAAATGGCCATGTCAATGGCGCACGGTTGAAGGCTGGCGTTGACCAAGACCCTCGTGCAAGCGATACAAGCCAGAGAGCCTTGTTGACCTGACAGCAATAAAGGAGTCGCTCAGACGATGAGCTTGCCCAACTCGGCAACCAGTTGATCCACACGGTCGGCATCGATATCGGCCGTAGTTACACCCGACTGGCGTGGAGGTGCAAACAAGGCGGAATCGAGATTCATCAGGCCAGCCGATCGCCTTGAGCGCAGAGCGCTGCTCTGCACAGAAGAGGGCAGCTCCTGAAGACGGGGTATCAGGACTGGACAGCAATACCCAAATTCTAACGGGGGGATGGAAACGAATGAAACGTGACTTAGAGCCCGTGGCACGAGCGGCTGCATCAGCATCTGCTGCAACGTCCTGGGTTACTTCCCCAAGGGCAGACGATTCTTATGGACGTTTCCAACGGGCAGGATTCCATGGCCCTGCTTGGGCTCGCAAAAGACCTGTACAAACAACATCAATGGAAACTGCACGTCTGGCACGGCAACCACGGTTGGCACAACGAAGCCCAGCGCTGTTGCGATGCATTGGAGCTTTGTTGCCAGGAGCAGAGCCTGGAATTCTTTGGCGAGACCGCCGATCCAACAACCGTTGAGTGCGAAGCCAAAGCCCGAGCATGGACGTACCACTGCCTGGAGACAACGGGCACTCGTCTTCAAGCCGTTGTCGCCACAGCCCATACAGCCACCGACAGAAAAGAAACGCTGCTCCTGCAACTGGCACGAGGTACAGACCTACGGGGGCTCTGCAGCCTCAGGGAGCAGCGACCGATCCGGAAGCATGCGCCAGGGGGAATCCAACTCAGTCGTCCTATGCTGATTTTTGAACGCAAACAAACCGACTCGATCTGTCGTGAACTCAAGCTGCCGCAGTGGAGCGACCCGACCAACGCATCACCGCTGTTTGCCAGAAATCGGATCAGGCACGAAGTCATGCCCGTTCTTGAGGAGCTCTATCGCGGATGCGGGGGGCGAATCTCCAATCTGAACGAGCGGCTGTCAAAAATTGAGGAAATCCAACAGGAGCTGATCAACCAGCGGCTCAAAAAAAAACACGTACGATCACACAACCCGTGAACTAATGAAAGGCAGTTCTATCGATGTACGTCGGCTGCTGATACATCGATGGATAACACAACAGGGGGTTCCACCGTTAAGGGCCATTGAACTGGATCGCCTGTGCCGTCGCCTAGGGCCACACCAGCGACCGGGCGAATACCACCTCCCCAAAGGCTAGAAAGTCAGCTGGACAAAACACACTTTGAATTTGCAATCACCAATACAAACGACACACCAGACTTAAAAGGACAGAACCGATAGGACGATTTCCGTTCAACAAAAGAAGCGCATGGTAAGATAAATAAAATATTTCGCGGGATGAACATCTGGCTCTGCTGGTTTCAAGGTGAGCAAGATTCATCGCTCACCGGCAGGGACAAAGAATGCATCAAGCGCTGGAGAGCCATAGCAGGCCAGCACAAAGTTGTTGTCCTCAATCACGACAAGATTGCAGAAATCCTGCCGGAATACAACGAAATTATTAGAAGCTGTCCATATGATCGCTCCTTTCAGCACAAAGCCGATCTACTCAGACTGCTTCTGCTTGAAAAATTTGGTGGAATCTGGGCAGACACCTCCGTATACCCCCTGGCCACTGCTGACGACATCATCAGGGCAACAACCTCAACAAACAGCGTTTTCTTCTATAGCTTTTCAAGCAAAAGGATTAGTGCTCAGAAAGGAGATCGACTCATCGCAAATTGGTTCATAATTGCCACAAAACCAAACCAATATGTCATTCAAACCCTAACTAACGAATACAAAAAACGCTTCCTTTCCGTGCAGAAATGGCGCTACTTCGAAATGCATCAAGCCTACTGCGACTTAATCGATACGGACGAACAATTTCGAGCATCGATCGAGAGCATGAAAGTACTACCTGCAGAATCAGCACTTGTGCTGGGACGAAAAAATATGAGCTCGCTAAAAGAAGATCAAGTTGAACAACATGATCAACCAACACTGATGGTTAAAAAGCCCTCACCCATCAGCCTGGCCCTCTTCCCATGCATTAATCAAAATGCACCGGTAAAAAAAATTATAAATGCGATCAAGCAGATTGAAAATCTACAGAACACAAGCGATTTTCACGTCATTCCAAGACCAATGGCAGATGAAGCCATTCGTTGCCTCAACAGAGTCGCGCAATGCAAAGGTGACTTAACACCAATGCTGCAAGCCAAGAGCAAAGCCATCCACCAAAGACTGATTTCACTCGCACCAGCTCAGAACAGCAAGCCTAAAAAAATCGCCTACCTCCACATCGGCAAATGTGCAGGCACGACACTCTATGAATACTTCAAAAACAACAAAGATACCGATATCACCTATTTACATATGAAGCGCATCGAGATTAGTGAAGCAGAGGATTACGAATTTATTTTTTTCATCAGGCATCCGATCAGCAGGTTTGTTTCAGCCTTTAACCACAGCAAAAGGATCGTAGAATTTGACATGAGCAAGCTCAACATAAATCATCTAAATCATGACAACAGCTATGCGCCAAAAAGAATTAAAAGAAAAATGCTGCATGGAGGAGTCGCCTTTAGCAAAAAATATGATCAATTGACAAGGCATTTTAAAAGCGCGAATGACCTTGCCGAATCACTATATTGCGAGGACATTCAACAACGTAGTAAAGCACAAAAGCTGATGAGCCTTCCTAAAGAACACCTCTTTAAAGGCATCGGCTGGTATTTACACAACGGCGAACTGATCAAAAGGTTTGCTCAGAACATTAAATTCGTTGGTTGCGTGGAAACCATTGGCAAAGACCTCCAAACAGCCTGCACATTATTCAAGTTAGATGCCAATCCAGAGCAACTGACCAGAAAAAGAACAGGATTAGGCAGCGACCAAAGACAATTGAGCTCGGCGGCCATAGAAAATCTGCGGCACTGGTATCGCGATACTGACTACCAAGCGATTCAACTGCTCCATGAACACGGATTGATTCAAAAAGAAATCCGAGATTATTATCAATCATCACCTTATCATGGAGATCAATAGCAAAGCTGCATCACAGATGCCCTCAATGCTAATGTAAAAACTAACAAAAGACATTCGTGAAAAAAATTACACTACTTCAAACAATTCTTGAGCCAGCAAAAGGAAGGGCGAAAGACAAAATTTTTGGATTGGGTTTAGGTGCTCAACGCTGCGGTTCAACATGGATTGGCAAGTACTTAAATAATCATCCCGAGTTTTATATTTGCACGACCAAAGAAATGCATATCTTTGACACGATTAGACGAGAAAAAGACCATCCACTTCTACGAAAAGTGAGCAATACCAAAGGACTCGGATTGGA
>Ga0189289_10449_pt1 | contig 14290 bp, 10 predicted proteins | sample UW106minimetaG_FD_130313 | JGI IMG/M metagenome (GOLD analysis project Ga0189289, IMG submission 130313) | Marine microbial communities from the Costa Rica Dome - UW106 mini metaG | ecosystem: Environmental > Aquatic > Marine > Oceanic > Photic zone | place: Costa Rica: the Eastern Pacific...
TCAATTAAATTCAAAGGATAAATTGATGTAATTTGAGAACGCTCTTTATCATTTAAGCTTTCAAAATCATTATTGAATATTTTTTTTGAAAGGTCTTGTCTTAATGTATTAATAGTTTCTACTTTTGTATTTTGAATATTCATGTAGGTGTTATACATCGTTTCATGTTCGGTTCTAATGGCAATAACTGCATTAGATTTTGAGGATAATAAATACGCTTTGGTTTTTATTTTTAATGCGTCAAGATCTACTGCCTCTTTATTTGTAAAAACAGCATTATTTCCATCTATATAAATATTTAGTGCCTTGCTTTCGTCATACTCTACTGTTGTAGGAGAGACTTGTGGAAGTGTTCTAACCAATCCTTTATCTTCAATACAAGTAAAGCATAGAGTTGTTAGAATAATACATAATGGAATTTTTAATAAGTTTTCGAGGTGATTGCGGCTGTACATTATTACCCTTTTGTTATTTATTCAGATGGCTTTGCTATATGTCTATCGAAGAATTCGATTAATTTACCAAAAAGATAACGATCGTAATTTTGCTCACGGCTCCATCCATGCGTTGCACCTGGCGCAAATGCAAAATCGAAATTCTTACCCTGTCTAATCAGTTCTTCTGCTAATACAGCCGTAGTCTTAAATGGGACAACATGGTCCTGCATCCCATGGATAAACAGGAGTTTATCTTGCAGATTCCCTGCATATTTGAGCGCTTTTCTTTCGAAAACTTCAGGGTGTGTCTGAGGGGTACGTACAATCGCAACATCGTCTGTACCAAAGAACACAGGGTCCACAGCTGCAGCTGCAGCAACTCCTGCCTGAAATAAGCCAGGCTTCTTTAACAGCGAATACACGGAAAGCGTACCACCGTAGCTGCTGCCCCAAATACCAATTCGATCAGGATCAACATAATCCAGTGACTCCATATAAGCAACTGCGCTTGCATAATCCTCGATGTCTTGATCGGCAAAGCCTAGCAAGAATTCCTCACGAAAGGCTCTTCCATAACCATTGCTGCCTCGTGAATCTACCTGTACAACAATATATCCTTTTTGAACCAAAAGTTGCTGTATAAGACTGTAGTTTCCGGCCCAGCGGTTTCTAGCTGTATTCGAATACACAGGTCCAAAAATCACAGGATACTTCTCGTCGGGTTGCATATGAGTTGGTTTCAGAATCCGTGCATGCAGCGTGTAGTCATCTACAAGACTTGGGAAACTGACGTATTCTGCACCTACCCAGTTTCTCTTGCTGAAGGCGACTAATGGCGAATGGGTTATTTGCTTTGCTTCACCACCTTTGCTGCTTACGAGGTAAAGCTCAGTTGGTGAGGTGTCGCTACTATTTGTGAACACTAAGCTTTGGCCATCAGGTGATGGATAGCCAACGTTACGGCCAGCAAGTTGTGTTACTTGCTTAGGCTTGCCTCCTGACAAATTCAAGCGATACACATGTTGTTCATATGGATTCATACCATTGCCTTCATAGAATAGTGCGTTACCAGTAATCTTTGGTGAGGACAACACATCGTAAGAAGGATCTGTTATTTGTATTGGATTACGATTTGTTTTAGACGGATCGATGGTGTAAACTCCATAGCGATCATTAATGTCACTTAAGAAAACAACTTTTTCCCCATCAGGATGCCAGTTAGATCCAAATAATGTATACATACGACGCTCTCTAACACCACTCCAAATCTCGCGTGGTTCACTATTGCTAGGCGATACAACATACAATTTACGTTCAACCGCATTGTCGGATGCGACATCAATGAGTAAAGCACCTTTTGGTGACCAGTTAAAGTCGATAATCTGATTAGCGCTTGAATCTGGTAAACCAAGATAGACAATGCTACTATTCTCAATATTCAATAGGCCAACGCTACGAATCTCGTTTGGATCACCAGGATAACTTCTACGTACTTCGTTAGGGTTAGTCTCGGTTGCTAGGTAATTTGGGAATGGTACTTTTCGCATCTTACGTCTGTCCACCAAATGAAATGCAATGGTCTTGCCGTCTGGGGACCACTTATAGGTTGGTCCACTCCAGATCCCCGGTCCGATTTCGCGTTCTGGTCGGTTGTAACGGCCTTTCCCTAAACTCGAGAGACTCGCAATACCTACCTTGGTGAGCTGGTGATTTTGTTTGGTGGTTAGGTTAGCAAGCCATAGATCCCCGTTGCTTATATAGGCCAATTGATTACCACTTGGTGATTTCGATAAATTATGTGCTCCTGTTTCTACTGGCATCAATTCGATGTCTTCTTCTTGACGCAGTCTGGTCTGCCAGAGATCGTTTCCTCTAAGGCTAATAACCGTGTTTGAATCAGTCCAGACCATATCGCGAACAGAAGGTGTGTTTGTTTTGGAAATGAGACGCAATTCTTTTCCATCACTTGTGGATGCCCAAAGTAAACGCCCCGGATTTCCTGGTTCATTCCATGTAAATGCAAAGTGTTTACTGTTTGGCGCCCACATCGGACGTGATGGAGTTGTTCCAGTTAGTTTTGGTGTTGCAAATATGTCATCAAGGCTAAGGTCATTTTCTTGTGCTTTGACAGTTGCAGAAATCGCCATAAGAAGACCTGTCATTAACCATAATGGCCAAAAAGAGCTTTTTTTCATCTGTTTTAATTAATAGTTATCTAAAATCTACTCACTTCATCATGATCATATGATCTGAATTTCCAGTCATTTCCCATTGGGTTAATGCGACAGGAATATTGCCAATGCGATTAATACTGTCAAAGAAATCAATAAGTGCGAATGCCTCTCCCTTGAGCTCTTTGCCAAGCGCGTATTCTGCCATAGCCGCTTCTAGTAAGTATTTACCTGTGATGTAGCTTGTGCCATAACCTGGTTGTCTTAAATATAAGTGCTGCTCAAATATTAATAGCTCTTTTTCAGTTTTCATCCAACCACGCGGAGTATATTCAGAATGTATACCTCCAGCCTCTTCCATGGTCATTTCATTAGCGTGGGCAAAGAGCGACCCTAATCCTCTAGCGGCTCTTTGTGCAATCATGATGTAGACGATCTCGCGGACTCTAGGATCATCATCATATAAGCCAGCATCCATAAACATTTCTTCTACGGCAGTAGCAGTACCTTCATTTCGAGAGTCGAAGATGTTATATAATAGTGGTCCTTTTCTAATCTCACTTGGATTAGGTTCATTATCCATTCTGGCTAGTTCAAACCAATGATAAAAATGGGAAAAAAGTGGGCGAGGGTCGTAATGCGAGGTGATGTAAAAGAAATTCCGTGTTTCTTCCGGAATAAAACTGCCCAAGTGCTCTCTTAATGCTGGGTCAAAATAATCCTTAACCGTTAGTATATCTTCATTTTCTAGGAAGTTTATTAAACTATTGGCCGCGCGATCCGCCAGAGCATCATAACGTTCTGGTGAATCTGCAGCTATCAATTCTGGAAGGTTACGATTGCGGTGTTCTTCTAATTTTAAAGCCGACCATGCACGTGCAACTTCTCTTTTTAAAATCATTACTTCATCTTCCCAAGTCAATGGTACCAAATGAACATTTTGCATATACCATGTGTAGTTATCCTTTCCTATTCCTGAAGGCCCTGTTTTCTTTTCTGATTCTGCTTCTAACCAATCTACCAATTGATTTGTAGACGTTTGAGCTTTTTCAATGGCAGACATTACCTCTTCATCAGCAGGCACACCTGCAGCACTTTTCATGCCTTCGAGTACATTAGATTGTTCTTTGATATCTCTGATGCCAGTGATCCAAAGGTCGCGAGCATTGCCAGTAAGATTGGTTTTGGCTTGTGAATTCAATGAAGGGATTACAGCTAAATCATTGAGCATTCTTTTACGTTGGTCAGTGTTTAGTGGAAATTCATAGGTCCATAATTCTAAGGTGCCATGATTTGTTGGGCCTTCATGTGCTGGTACATCACTTTTGTAAGTCCATATCGTCTTATAGAAGGCAGGATCGCGTTCCCATGGTTTTAGAACGCGATGATTAAAATCAAAACCATTCATTTCTGCCCAGACAATCATCCAATCTATTTTATTAGGAATAGACCAGCCAGTCGTGTCAATTGTAGCATGACGTTCTCTTAATTGCTTAAAAGCTGGCATCCGTTCATTGAAAGTCGTTTTTCGATAATCTGGTGCTCCTTCTAGTTTTGGTGGTGTTTCAAAGGATCTCCAATCTTTAAATAAAGCAACTAAATCTTTATAGTTATTGGATGTGAAGTTTCTAGTTTGGGTTTCTGTAGAAGATTCTTTCTTATCGGTCTCACAGCTAGAAAAGAGAATAAATAAAAGAGCAAAAATTAGGGTAGTTGTTCTCATATATTGATGGTGTTTTTTCTTGTTTTGATAACAATAAAGGGCAATTATTTTTAGTGTGACTCATTGCAGAAAATCAGTTTTGAATGATTAATTTTTGGCCTTGTTTTTAAACTGATCAAATTCTGAGGCTTCTTCTACCTTAGGGAAGCTGTTATTTGTAGTGTTGGTATCGGCAAATTCAAAATTAGGATCTAATACCACTTTGGCCACTTGCTTTTCTTTAATAAAGGTTTCAGTCGTTTCGTATTCGTTATGTCGCCAAATCTCGGCTGGTAAGGTGTCTATCTCACTAGTGCCATCGGTATATTGCCACTGAATAGTCACTGGCATTACCAGTCCACCTACATTTTTAATAGTGATTTCATAAATGTTTTTGCTATACAGTTGCTTGCGTAACTCAGGCTCATCTAATCGCGATAAGAATTGACCATACGCTTGGCTCGGCGTTGATACCATAGTGATCATTTCTGGTCCATCTGTAAAATTAGATATATTTTTGCCTGCATTTTCAGCCTTAATATTGGCTTTAGTAACTTTGTTGTTGGTTTCTACATTTTCTTCGTTTGCTACTGTGAACCATTTTACATTACTAAGTTCCATATCTACATTATCTGTAGTAAAGAACCAACCTCTATAAAACCAATCGAGATCCACTGCGGTGGCATCTTCTAAGGTTCTAAACAAATCACCTGGATTGGGATGCTTATACTTCCAACGTTTAGCGTACTCTTTAAAAGCTTGATCAAAAAGGTCTTTACCAATAACTGAGTTTCTCAAAATTTGTAACCCAACGGTTGGCTTTCGGTAATAATTGGCTCCAAACTGCGATAGTAAATCATTATCTGATGAGGTCATAATAGGACGCATAATATTTTTATCCCCACTCATAAAAGGCACAATGTCTTTTGGAGTGGTATGCGGATAATCTGGATAACGTTTTTCCATAGTGCGTTGATGAATAAAGGTATTTAAACCTTCATCCATCCACATCCATTGGCGCTCGTCCGAGCCTACAATCATAGGAAACCAATTGTGTCCTACTTCGTGTACAATAGTACTTATCATACCTGCTTTAGCACGCTCAGATATTTTACCATCAACTGGTCTTCCTCCATTAAAACTGATCATTGGGAATTCCATACCAATATTAGACGTATTTACAGAAATACAAACAGGATAAGGGTATTCAAATACATCCTCAGAGTAAACTTCTAAGGCATTTTTTACTGCTAAAGTCGAGGACTCGGCCCAAACTGGTAGTCCTTCTTTTGGATAGAACGACATGGCCAATACAGTATGCGTTTCTAACGGAACCGCCTGTGCATCCCAAATGAATTTACGTGACGAGGCAAAGGCAAAGTCACGCACATTTTCTGCTCTAAACTTCCAAGTTTTAGTATTAGGGGATTTACTTTTCTCATTGGCTTGGGCTTCTTCTGGTGTTACGATCATCACCGTTTTATCGACCGATTTTCTTGCTGCCTCTAGACGTTGACGTTGCGTTTTTGTCAAAACCTCTGCCGCATTATTTAAAGCTCCTGTAGCTGCAACCAAGTGATCTGCAGGTACAGTAATTTCAACATCATAATCTCCAAATTCTAAAGCAAATTCTCCCAAGCGGTTAAACTGCTTATTCTGCCAACCCTCGGTGTCGCTGTATACCGCCATTCTTGGAAACCAATGTGCAATTAAGTATACCGTATTGTCATCTTCTGGGAAATATTCATAGCCTTCACGAGATAGTAAAAACATACTTCTATCTGTAATATGATAAGACCAACCAATGGAGAAGGTTAGAGATTCTCCAGTTTTAATTGGTTCGTCTAAGATGACCTTCATCATGGTGTTGTTTACCAAAGATTTAATCGCATTTCCGTTAGTGTCTTTTACATACTTAATCGTATAACCTGCTGGAAAATCTATAGCTCTAGTTAAAAATTGCATGTGTCTTGTGTTCATAGAATCACGCACATTGCCAAAGGCAAAACCAAAATCTTCATTGCCTTTTTTGTTGACATTCTGCTCTAACTGAATCCACAAGTACGAGAGGTCATCTGGCGAATTATTGTAATAGGTAATAGTTTCATCACCACTAAGAATATTGTTTTTTTCATCTAATTGGGCTTTGATTTTATAATCAGCACGTTGTTGCCAATAGGCTCTCCCTGGAGCACCACTTGCCGAACGGTAAACATTTGGTGCGGTAATCAGATTATCGATAGGTTCAAACTTGCCTTGATACGGTTGATTCTGTGCGTAGACTGAAAATGTGAAACAAAGGGATAATAAAACAGTGTAGGAATGGCTCATATAGTGTTGGATTAGTAATATGCCTACAAGATAATAATCTTAGATTCGGAAGATGGATTTTTAACAAAAACCTTAACTATTTTCATTGCCTACGTTAAAGACTTGGCTATCTTTGCAGCCTTAAAAAATTATCCCCTTCAAATTTGGGATAAATCAAACTTAATATGAAAAACGATAAGAAAGTAACTTTCGACGTCCTTATAGAAATTCCGAAAGGTAGCCGTAACAAATATGAATACGACTTTACCTTACACAAAATCCGATTTGATAGAACTTTGTTTTCTTCTATGATGTATCCTGGCGATTATGGTTTTGTGCCAGAAACTTTAGCTTTAGATCAAGATCCCTTAGATGTTTTAGTTATGTGTACAGAACCTACATATCCAATGGTAGTAGTTGAAGTAAAACCTATTGGGGTATTTCATATGGCAGATGAAAAAGGGCCAGACGAGAAAATAATTTGTGTGCCAGTTTCTGATCCTATATGGAATCAAAAAAATGATCTTGCCGATATTAACCCGCACCGTTTAAAAGAGATAGAGCATTTCTTTCAGGTATATAAAGACTTAGAAAAGAAGAAAGTCGATGTAGGGGGTTGGGGTAATGCAGAGGAAGCTATTAAGATATACCATCAGTGCGTAGCACGTTATGAGGAAAGTGATTGTAAAAAGAAAAGAATGTTTACGATCTAAGAAATTAATCAAAGTCCTAAGTAAACCTCAATAAAACAAAGCCATCTTAAATTTAAGATGGCTTTTTTTTATCAAATATTTTTCTATTTTTGGAAACGTTAAATTTTAACTAAACTAACACAAATTCAATATGGAATATTTAATTAAAGGATTGCCAGCCTTTGGAGTTTTGGCTTTACTATTTGTATTTATTAAAAGTGCATGGGTAAATAAGCAAGACCAAGGAACTGACAAAATGAAACGAATTGCTAAGAATATTGCTGATGGTGCAATGTCATTCTTAAAAGCAGAATACAAGATTTTAGCAATCTTCGTTGTAGCTGTAGCTGTATTATTATTCTTCAAAGGAAATAATGAAGAAGGATCTAATGGTATGGTAGCTGTATCATTTATTGTAGGAGCTATTTGTTCGGCTTTAGCGGGTTTTATCGGAATGAAAGTTGCGACTAAAGCCAACGTTAGAACAACAAGCGCAGCACGAGCATCTCTCGGTAAGGCTTTAGAAGTTGCCTTTGCAGGTGGAGCTGTTATGGGGCTTGGCGTTGTTGGATTAGGTGTTTTAGGCTTGAGCGCTTTATTCATGTTATATAGTGGACAAGGTTGGGAAATAGGTGAAGTATTAAATGTTTTATCTGGATTTTCTCTAGGGGCATCGTCAATTGCATTATTTGCACGTGTAGGTGGTGGTATCTATACCAAAGCTGCCGACGTTGGTGCTGACCTAGTAGGTAAGGTAGAAGCAGGTATTCCTGAAGATCACCCATTAAATCCTGCAACTATTGCAGATAACGTAGGTGATAACGTAGGTGATGTTGCTGGAATGGGAGCTGATTTGTTTGAGTCTTATGTAGGTTCAATTATTGGTACTATGGTTTTAGGAGCAGCTTTTACTCAGATTCCTGCATTTGCAGATTCTTTTGACGGATTAGGAGCTGTGTATTTACCCTTAGTATTAGCGGCAGTCGGTATCATCATGTCTATTATAGGAACATTCTTCGTTAGAGTTAAAGATGGTGGTAACCCACAGACGGCATTAAATATTGGTGAGTTTGGTTCTGCTGGTTTAATGCTAGTAGCGTCATATTTTATAATTAATGAAATGTTACCAGAAGCATGGACATTTGGCGGGACAGAGCTTTCTTCAATGGGTGTATTTTGGGCGGTAGTAGCTGGTTTAGTAGCTGGTTTAGCAGTAGGTAAGGTCACAGAATACTATACAGGTACAGGTACTAAGCCTGTAAATTCAATCGTAAAACAATCTGAAACTGGTGCTGCTACAACAATTATTGCAGGATTAGGTGTTGGAATGATGTCTACTATGATTCCTATTATTTTGATTGCTGCTGCGATTTTAGTGTCTCATCACTTTGCTGGATTATACGGTATTGCAATTGCTGCTGTAGGGATGTTAGCAAATACAGGTATTCAGTTAGCTGTTGATGCTTACGGCCCAATTTCTGATAACGCAGGTGGTATCGCTGAAATGGCAGAGTTACCAAGTGAAGTTAGAGAGCGTACAGATAAATTAGATGCTGTTGGTAATACAACTGCAGCTATCGGTAAAGGTTTTGCTATTGCTTCAGCGGCTTTAACAGCCTTAGCATTATTTGCAGCCTTTATGCAAACAGCAGGTGTAACTGCAATTGATGTGTCTAAGCCAACGGTAATGGCTGGTTTATTAGTAGGTGGTATGTTACCATTTGTATTCTCAGCATTATCAATGAATGCTGTAGGACGTGCTGCTATGGCAATGATTGAAGAGGTAAGACGTCAGTTTAGAGATATTCCTAAATTAAAGGCAGCTTTAGAAGTAATGAGAGCAGTTGATTCTGATATGACAAAAGCTACTGATGCTCAACGTGCTACTTTTGATGAGGCCGATGGTGTTGCTGAATACGATAAGTGTGTGGCAATTTCTACAACAGCTTCTATTAAAGAAATGGTATTACCAGGTTTATTAGCAATCGCTGTACCAGTAGCAGTTGGTTTCTTAGGTGGAGCTGAAATGTTAGGTGGTTTATTAGCGGGTGTTACTACTTGTGGTGTACTTATGGCGATATTCCAATCTAACGCAGGTGGAGCTTGGGACAATGCTAAGAAAATGATTGAAGAACAAGGGCGTAAAGGTACAGAAGCGCATAAAGCAGCTGTAGTTGGTGATACTGTAGGTGATCCATTTAAAGATACATCAGGCCCTTCTTTAAATATCCTATTAAAGTTAATGTCAGTAGTAGCTTTAGTTATTGCTCCAAGTATTGCAATGTCTGCTGATGATGTTACAGCGTATGCTGAGCAAACTGTTGAGAAGACAGAAATTCCTAAAGAGGTAATAGTAGGTGTGAATACTAATAAGGATAATGGTACAGTAAAGGCTATCGTAACAACAGCGACAATAGAAAACAGTTCTAGATCTACTGAAGAAAAAGTATTTGAAGGTACTGAAGCTGAAGTTAAAGCTGAAAGCGGTGCTTTAAATGATGTCGACGTTGAGATTAAAAAAGGTGAGAAAGCTGTAAAAGAAGAAATTGAACAGGTAAGTAGCTAATGCCCTGTATATTTAAACTATAAAACCACGCTGAAAAGCGTGGTTTTTTTATTTCCATTATTGAGTCGTATTATTACTCAAAACTAATTCTGTTTAAAATAAACCGTTGATTTGCGCATCAATTTTACTAATGATACCTCCAAGATCTTCTGGGTTAGATACAAAGTCTAAATCATCCACATCAATGATAAGTAAATTGCCTTTGTCGTATTTGGTAATCCAAGCTTCATAGCGCTCATTTAAGCGACTTAAATAGTCAATACTGATGGTGTTTTCATAATCGCGCCCACGCTTATGGATCTGCGCTACTAAATTTGGAATTGAGCTTCTTAAATAGATTAATAAGTCTGGACCTTTTACAAAAGATTCCATAAGCTCAAAAAGTGATGAATAGTTTTCAAAATCACGATTGGTCATTAATCCCATTGCATGCAGATTAGGTGCAAAAATATGCGCATCTTCGTAAATGGTACGATCTTGAATAATATCCTTTCCGCTTGTGTGAATCTGGTTGACCTGACGAAATCTGCTGTTTAAGAAATAGACTTGTAAATTAAAGCTCCAACGCTCCATTTGATTATAAAAATCATCCAAATAGGGGTTGTCTACCACGTCTTCTAATTGGGCTTCCCATTTGTAATGTTTTGCAAGCAATTTTGTGAGCGTAGTTTTACCAGCTCCTATGTTTCCAGCAACAGCAACATGCATAATCTTAATCTAGTTTAAGTTGGTATTGACGTAGCATTTCGTCGTCGTAAATATACAAGGTTTCATTGGTTACCAAAAACTGACTTATTAACAAATTTGGGTGCTTAATGGGTTTAATTTCAGTGCTTTTTTTTGATAAAATAGATAAGCCATTTTCCTTTTTTAATACCAAGTGTGCCTCACTAAATGCAAGGCTCTCAAAGCCTTCATTTTTGTACTTTCCAATGAGGCTTCCGAAATAGCTGTAGACATAAAGGTAATTTTCGGTAAGTATGTAGCAGTTGTTGTAATCGCTCTTAAGATCTAATATTTCAGATTGAATAGGTACCGTTTTTAAACGCACCTTGTTGGTCTTATAATCGTATAATTCGAGCTGTTGTAAATCTTGGTTAAATATCCAAAGAGTATTGTCAAATCCAGTTGACACAAAACTCACATTTTTATAGGGTTGTACCGTATTAAAATCAATTTTATAGACTTCAGCCAAGCGGTTATCTAATATCACAACCGTATTAAAATCACGATAAAACAAATTAATCTTTAAAGGATTAAAAGCATTGGCAGAGGTTATCTCACTGAGTTGAAAATTGGTATAGGTAATCGTAGTGTCTTTAGTCTTTTTATGGAAGGTATTATCATCGGTTGTATAATACATGGTCCCAAAGGTATCGACTCCAAAAATGGCCTTGGCATTAAATGCTGTGGAATCCTTTAGTGTTGTTGTAATTTGCTCTTGGGCAACAACAGAAAAATTAATTAGAAAAAGTAAATAGAATAGTTTTTGCATACCAACTTGAAAAATACAAAAATTGCACCATTCTATAAACTCAAAGCTGAGAGGCTTTAGGGTGTGGAAAATTAAATAGTGAGTTTGTATCCAAAACCACGAACATTAATAATCTGAATGTTCTCGTCTTGCTTCAACTTTTTTCGAAGTTTAGTAATAAAAACATCCATGCTTCGTGCTGAGAAAAAATCGTCAGTTCCCCATAGTTTGTTTAGTATTAAAGAACGATCCAATACTTGGTTTTTATTTTTTATCAAATGAAATAGCAAGTGCGCTTCCCTGTGTGTAAGCTGAACCGCATCTTCATCTTTAAATTGTAATTGCTGCTTTGGGAAGTCAAACGTATAATCTCCAATGTCTAAGACTTTAGACGATTTTTGAACCTGTGTTCTGTTTACCAAATTGTGTACGCGAACAATAAGCTCTTCCATGCTAAATGGCTTTTTAAGATAGTCATTGCCACCAATAGAAAAGCCTTCAACAACATCACTCGTTTGTGATTTGGCTGTTAAAAAGATAATAGGAATGCTGTCGTCTAGCGTTCGAATTTCCTTAGCTAAGGTAAAGCCATCTTTTTTTGGCATCATGACGTCGAGTACCAAAATTTCAGGTGAAGTTGATTGGTATTTTTCAAAGGCCTTTTCACCATTATCACAAAGGGTGACTTCAAAATTGCGCGTCTCAAGACTTTCTTTAATGATTTGTCCTAAAGCCGCTTCGTCTTCAGCTAATAATAGTTTTATTTTCTCAGCCATTTGGAAGTGTAATTTTAAATGTAGTGAGCTGATTAGACAAATCGATATCAATTAGTCCACCATGTTTTTCTACAATAGTTTTTGTGTAATATAAGCCGATACCAAAGCCTTTTACATCATGTGTGTTGCCCTTTGGAACACGATAGAATTTCTCGAAAATTTTGTCTTTGTTGGCTTTAGATAAATTATTACCGTTGTCAGAAATGTAAATTTCAAAGGTGTTATCTCTAGGTAATAGATCTATAGAAATAATCTCGCCTCCGTACTTAACCGCATTGTCCAAAATATTGTTAAGTGCATTTTCAAAATGAAAGAGATCCACGATAGCCATGAGTTGATTAACCTTATAACTTTCATTAAACGATTTTTTTGTAAATCGGATTTTGTAACGATTTGTTAATGAGGTTAATAGTTCAACCATATTTACAGACTCTTTATTTAATTTGAGGCTGTCACTATCTAAAGTTGCCGTTTCTAGTAATTTTTCGACCATAGTATTTAACTTAGATAGTTGTTCACTAGACATGCCAATATACTTTTGTGTTTTAGCCTTGTCATCTATACCATTAAAATTACTGATGCTTTCTAAAGCTACACCAATGGTTGCGATTGGTGTTTTAAACTCATGAGTAATATTGCTGATCAGGTCATTTTTAACTTCGGCCAGTTGTTTTTGATGTTTAATTACTTTTAAGAGGTAAAACAAACAACTAATTACTGCGAGAATTAAAAGGGTTGATATAAAAATTCCTGCTAAACTGCGCTTAAGTATTGTGACTCTTGAATTATTGAACTGTAATTCTAAGGTAGAATCCTTTGGTAAAAATGTAGATTTTGAGGTTGTGCTTAATGTGAATTCTGTTTTTGGTTTTGTGACATCTGATAAAAGTGTATCTAGCCTTGATTGAATTTCTTTTGGTACGCTATTGCCTTGATGATATATTAGTCTATTTTCAATAGCTAAATTCTTTCTATCAAGTTCAGCTGAAAGTAAAGTGTCTAATTTTTTAAGATCTAAGCTGTCATTATTTATGGACACTACAATTTTAGAGGTTAGCAATTCAAAACTTTCAAAATCAATACTGTCATTTTGTTTTATTTGATCGACTTTAAATTTAAATGAATCAATGTCCGTTGGCCTGTGTTCTTGGTTGTATGCGCTCATCATAGAGTCTGCTTTTCTACCTCGAAAAATAGTGAGTCCATCCAGATTATTAACGTCCAAAGAATCTAGGTTTTTAAATTCATTAGTCGTTTCATCGATTTGCTCTAGAAATTTTGTCAGTTCACTATCTTCACCGAAAGCGTTCATTTGAGCATCACCAACTAATGAGATACCGAGTGTGGTTCGTTCCGCTAAATCGGCATAGTAATCATCCACAGCTTTATCTAAACTAATCTGAACATCAATAATGAGCTGTTGCTTGTTGGTTTGGTAATTTTTATAATTCCAAAATACCTGAATACCAATAGTAATGGTAATTACAGCAACAATTGCATAAAGAATCCATTTATATCTGTTATCATTCATAGGTCAAAAGTAAATGTTAAAATCTACTTTAACGAATCGCTTAACACTCGTTAACACTAGTTAACTCAAAAGACAAAATTCTGTATTGATATTTGCAGTGTATTAATCTTATAACACAATTATATTATGAAAAATTTATTCACTTGTTTAGCATTAGTTATCACCGTATTAGGCTTTAGTCAATCTAAAACTGTACTTGGCGAAGCAAAAGGTACTACTAAAGTAGAAAACATATCTATTACCATTACTGTAGATTCTCTTAAAGAATTTGAGTCAACGTTTAACATTGAAGACATCAAAGAAATATTGGACATGTCTGATGCTAACGAAACTATTAGTTTTAAAATTGTCTGCAATGGAGAAACGATGTCTAACGGTAAGAAGTCTCATATGTCTTATGCCATTGAAGGCAATTCAGACGAGCCAGAAACTTTCTTAAAAAGTGTTGAGAAAATCAGAAATTCAGCAATCAAATATTATACGAACAAACAATAAAGATCAATCAAGTATTAAAAAAAATCAATAAAAGTCAATCAAATGATAACAATTATTAGAGTTGTAGTCTTGGCATTAACAGCGGTTATTTCAACTGTTAATGCTCAAGATTTTCAGGGTGTGGCGACTTATAAAA
>Ga0189289_10451_pt1 | contig 14141 bp, 13 predicted proteins | sample UW106minimetaG_FD_130313 | JGI IMG/M metagenome (GOLD analysis project Ga0189289, IMG submission 130313) | Marine microbial communities from the Costa Rica Dome - UW106 mini metaG | ecosystem: Environmental > Aquatic > Marine > Oceanic > Photic zone | place: Costa Rica: the Eastern Pacific...
CGCCGTTTTCTCCCTCAACGCTTAATATTCCAGTAAAAATCCCTAATCATTCAAATCAAAAGTACTTTGACGCTTATTGATGGGTAATTCCCCCGTCTAAGCAAACGAGCTTTTTATACGATTCTAAAGTTGGGTGTCTTTATTAGTAGGGTGGGATACCTAGATTGTAACGTTCATGCCTGTCCAAACACTGACCTTACTCACCGTTTTCGTCCTTCACCACTCACTGTTGCAGTAAAAGCCTTTAATCAGTCAGAGCGAAAGCTCCGTAATGCTTATGAGGACAATCCACCATCAAACTAGAGGTTATCTTCACGTTTTTTTAGTATGGGTGTCTAGATAAGTTACTAAAGATGGCTGTCTCTGTTAGTATCTTTTGCGTGATGGTTGGATTGCGCTTCACTACCCTAAGTGAAACGCCCTGTGCGGAGCCGCATGCAGGGTGTTGTGGGGGCTGGAGGCTAGATACCTCCGGCTACCCGATTAGGCTTATACCAAACTACCTTGAATAACTATATTTCGATTCTGGCGTTCATAGTGACTTATCAATATTCTTAGAAAGTTTTCTGGGGATAACAAGGCTTCATCAAGCAAGTTAAACTTAACCAAACTAACGTATAGAGCAACAGAGTGCGCTTGACAATTTATTGATTTCTTTGGATTGAACTCTATATCTGTAAATCCGTCAAAATCCTTTACTGCATCGGCAAGGGGTTCATTTTGTACTAGAGCATTTATATAGATCCAGTCATAGAAAAAGGTCCTCGGTTCAAGTGGGAATGTGACTCCAAAAAATTCAAACCTCTTCAGTGAACCAGAATTTTTCAATCGCATATCTTTTTTTGCAGCTAAAGAATCTAAGCCAAATAGGTCTTTATAAGGGCCGCCTCTTACAAAAACCTTACTTCCTTGAAAAGCCGTTTCTACAGTGAAAATTTTATTGTTCTTTTTCGTTGTAATAAGTAAGTTAAAAGCAGATAGCTTAACTCCCAATTCAACTTCAGATTTACTAGAAATTTCAAGCAAGCGATCATATCCAAGTAACTGAGCTGATGCATGCAGCTCAGTAATAGATTTTTGCTTTTGAGATTTTGCCATACCTGGATGCCATTTAAACTCAATGGGCATTTCAGCGGCTCCTGGGGTGCCTATTTGATTCGGCACAAAGATTGGTCTAGTTGCCATTACCAGTACTCATAGTCTTTGCGAGCACTAAAATGTGCTCGGTGGTATAGAAATTCAAATTCTGGATATTTTTCTTTTAGCTCATCTTCCATTGCTTTTGTTTGAGTAATTGCACCAACGATATATTTTGGCTCGACAACCCCAAAAGCCAAAATTTCTGCCTGGGGGTTAGTAGGACAATCATCAGGAAGGCTTAATGTGCCTCTGTCTGGTTTTCCGGCAACAGGAAGAAACATTTTTTGAAATGCTTGAAGCCCTTTTCTTTGCGCAATAGGAGTCGATGCAACACTTCCTGTAGCAGCATTATCATCACAGAATGCACAATCATTTATCCACAAAACTTCCGGCTCTATGCCTAACACAACCCACTTTTGATCAGGGTTTTCGCACCTTAGACGGTAAAACATTTTATAGTTAGGGTGACCTAATGATAAGCAATTTGCAGCTTTTTGGTAGTCCAACCGATGTTCATCATTATAAGCGACATTTGCAGATTTGGCTTCAAGCATTGCCCTGGGAATCAGCCCGTTCTTTAGAATTGCGTCTAAATTTTCAAACTTTGTAAAATGCCATAAATGTTCTATTTCTCGACTTTTCACTTCATTTTCTATCATCTATTTCCATGCCTCAATTTCCCTAAGATGTAGCTAATCTAGCCACATGCCTAACGCCCCAAGCAGGGGCAATAACGCGTAGGCTATAATACGGAACGAAGTGACGGGAGCCTACGCGTTAGTGTCCCGCTGACTTGGTTTGTTAGGCTTTAACTTAATGCTGCAGCCACTTCATCTACATCTGGAGGCATGACATTTACAAGTTCCATGAGGTTAAACAAGTCGGCTCCTACACCTTGAATCGTCATCGCTTGAGGAACAACATCTGTTGGTCCAAACGCGACATCACCTCCAAAATTTATTAAGCTTTTAGTGTAAAGGTCATGGCATTCAAATAATACTTGGTATAGCTCTCTGGGAAACCTACCTGTTTCTCTGTAGTTTTTAGTTCTGAGGTTGTATTTGAATTGCTTTGTGTAACACAGATTTAATATGCAATACTGCCTGTAAGTAAGTTGCTCGGCAGTTTTTAACAATTGGTGGCCCAACTCTGGGCTTATTTTCGAATCGAAGGAAATATTGACAAGTAAGTTTCCCAGGTACTTTATTTTTTTCTCTTCAGGTTCTTTCTGAGCTTTTAAAATAACACTCTCAGCTATTTCTTCAGCGCCAGAACGGTTATTTCCTTTAGATTCAAAGAAGGAATCAGACCTTAACTGATCGCCTTTCTCCAATCGTTGTTTTATACCAGCCGCAGCAATTGCAAGAACGCCTCCAGCTCTAATTTTTTCTCTTTCCGATAAATATCGGTCACTAATATCAGTTCCAATTTTCTTCAAAGCCGTAGCAGCAAGTGATCCAGCCGCGCCGCCCACCGCAGCGCCGATAGGACCAGCCGCAAGAAAACCTAGTGCACCACCAATAGCTGAACCAGAGATTTCAGAGCCTTTATTAATTATATTTCGGACTTTTGAGTCGCTGCTGTTTTCTGTCATCTAGACATCCTTGTAATGTTGAAACATAACAATTTAACATAGCGCGATTTGCGCGTTTTTCTGCCGCCGCATCGCTCACTTTTGTACTTCCGCTATTAATACCAAACTAACTATCATATTGCTACATAAAGGAAAACTGGCGATCTGGATAAAATGACAAGAACAAAAACGAGCGATTGGGTCACTTTCCTGAATATGGGAGCGACTCAGCTTATTTGGATAAATAAACGGCCTTGCTTACTAATTCGCTAATGTCCGCCAATCCCTCTCAGCAGCCTCTAAATCTGAGGATTTTTTAACAAGTCACACTGGATGGCGATATATATGGATGATCTAACTATTCAGGCTTTTTAAAAACAGTTTAACTTCCCCAAAAAAAAAGCGCCTCTACATTGAGAGGCGCGAAAGACTAACGTTTTCTACGTTAGTTACCAACGTTTTAGAACGGTAGTGGCGTTGAAAAGCGCTTTTCAAAGGCTAGCGCGTCAATTACCCAGTATTCACTTTCAATTTTGTTTTGCTTAAATGTCAGCATAGTGACAATGGGTAAACGAACCCGCACAAGCCCATTGTCTGTCTTAATATCTGCGTCTATGCGCCATCTTACCAGCACACTATTATTATCTGCCACTACCTGCTCAAGCTGGCTGTAGCGGCGGTGCAGCTTCCCTTCAAGCTGCGTCAGCCAAGAAGCAATAGAAGACGAGGTAGTGCCCTCGCCATTTACCACTGTACTATTAACGCTTAAATGGCTCTCGCCTGTGTAAACGCTTTCGATCCCTGCTGAATCGAAGCCTTGCCATATATGCCACCAAGCAGTCAGCTTGGTGTTGAGAGCGTCGCTTAAGCTGCCATAGAGCACATCACTAATGCCCGCGTGGGTGGTGTATTGATGAAGTTGCGGGTCAAACTCACTTAGTTGCAGTGGATCAGGCTCGGGCCAAAAGTCCACTGATGTGGCGTTAGTCGAACCTGCTTCATTTTCATCAGCGTTGCAGTGTTTGGCTAAAGAGGCACTATCGACCCATTGAAGTAGCTGCTTTATTGCGCCGTCACTGTGTTCGCACATGGTTACGAAATACGTTTTACTCGACGAAGAGGTAAGACAAAATAGACCAGCGTCAATATTACCACTTTGTAAGGTTGCGCATTGTTCAATACTGCCCGAGCGACTCATTATGTCTAGCCAATTTGCCATTAACCCCCGCTGTTGCACTGGGCCATAATGTAACCTTTCTCCTAATAACCAGCGGCTTGAGTGGATGAGTGCATCGGTTAAGGTTTTGGTATCTCGTTTTTCTAGCAATTGTTGAATTGTACTTAGCATGCTTATGCCTCCGCCTCATTTGGTAGTTTTCGCATAAGGTTCGCCAGTGCAGCAACTTCATCGAATACGGTCCATTCTCTAGCGATGCGTCCATCCTCGATTTCAAAATGAGACGCCCCCAAAATATAATGAGGCTGTTGATTAAACTGTGCGTACTTGGCGTCGGTGGCATTGTAATGCCCCGCTACGCCCCAGCGCAGCGCTAGATGAACACGGTTTTGGTCATAGTGAGTGACACACACATGGTCGACTACCATGTTGGCATCTGGGCAACTGGCTAACCATTTTATCAACATGCCGCTGATAGCTGCATTGCCGGTGGCTTGACGTCCTCCAGGCCATTGCACAGCAGCATTAGGTTTATAAAAATGAGACAGTTGATTAAACATTCGTTTATTAAAAAGATTTTCTGCCCAAGCCTTGGCGAAATCTCCCCACGGCTTATCTTGCTCAGACAAGTCATCCCCGAGAGACGCCTCATTCGCAGCGGTGCGGCTATACTCCTCATTTATCCATTGGGTAAACGTATTCGATAACGAAAAGTTAGCCTGAAACGCCGCCGCGTCATCAAGCGAAATACCTAGCTGCGCAATAAGAAAGCTGTTGTCGCGCATCAACCATTCATAAAAGATTTTATTGTCTTTGCACATACAGTCGGCGATGGTGGTAACTCGGCCCGTTTTACCCGTAGGAGCGCCGAATTCAGACGGGCCCTTGTTCGTCATAATGCTGGTAATACGGTGCGATGAATAATACACCTCGTTAGCTTCTTCGCTGAAAATTACATCTTCCCCAATAAGCGATCTATCTGGAAACGCCGCAATGGTTTTCAGGGTATTTTGTATGACCACATCCACACTGTCTGCGTAGCCTCCTAGCGTATGCACAGGGCAGAAGTCAGCGTAATAATCGTAACAGGCCCCAATGTTCTTTTGCTCCCAAATACGATGGGTGATACGCAATATATAGTCTGCTAAATCGACAAACTCGTCGTCAAAACCCGCTAAGGTTTGCGTTTTACTTCGTGCAGGGTCCAGCATGTCATGCAGAGGCTGCCAATACACCGTTTTTGCGATGGATATTTCGCTCATAGTATCTTCCTCAAAAGCGCTGAGTTTGGCTTTTTAAAACATAAATTGAATTGAAAATAAGAACACAATTGTGAGTATGAAGAACCCAAACAATATGTAGTTGATAGGATCGATACGACCCGGTACGCGATACCATCCCTGCTCTTTCTCGTTAAGCCCTTCGCGCGCAAAATAAGCTTGCTGCCCTTTAATGGTATAGGCGTTGTAGTCATGTTGAACGCCATCAATCAGACGGCTGGCAACAATAGACACCACAATGTTGGCGCTTGCACCTATGATGCAGTACCAAGGCCATGCAATATCAGTGTTTAGCGCGACTAATGTCACTACGATAAAACCGCTTATCGTGCCGACAATAAGTCCGTTCTCAGTGGTTTGCTTAGAGAAAAAGCCCAAAAAGAACATCCCCATTTGCGCACCAACAAAATACGATCCGACTTTGGACAGAATTTCTAAAATTGAACCTTCACTGTACAGGTGGTAACCAATGGCCGGAAAGATGATAAGTACTGCGAAAAATAGAGTGAAGAAACGTGAAGCTTTAAGGTAGTGAGCTTCAGAGGCATCTTTTTTAAAGTACTTTCTGTAAAAATCGATTGTGGCCACAGTAGATAGGGAATTAAACGACGAATCTAAACTCGACATAGATGCAGCCATTACTGCGGCGGCAATTACCCCCATAAGCCCGGGTAAACCGTAGTCAGCAGCAAATTGTAGAATGATGGTATTGCTGTTCTCAAACTCCTTGCCTTGATAAAAGTCGTAAAACAACACACCAAGCACAATAAAAAAGAAGTAAATAAAGAACGCACAGAAACCCATGAGCAGGTACGACTTTTTCGCATCGCCAATATTCTTCGCTGCCAATGTACGCTGCACCATCATTTGGTTAGTACCATAAACGGTGATGTGATAGAGCGACATGGCAATAATACCGCTCCAGACTGTGGTCTCTTCGGTAAAGTCAAAGTCCCAATTAAGCGGGTTAAGCTTGCCCTGCGATTTAAGCTCACTCATTGATGAAGAAAGCGTAGTATCACCGCTTTGCAAAAGGGCGTACATAATAATACCAGCCCCCACAAATAAGATGACCGACTGAATAACATCAGTCCAAATGACCGCGGTAATCCCCCCCATCATGGTATAGATAAGTGCTATTGCAGTCACCATGACAATAGACCACATAACAGGCACACCGGTTATAAAAGACAATACAAGAGACGTGGCATAGAGAATGGCCGCTGAGCTCATAATTTGGCTTAGTATGAAAATACTCGACACCATCGCTCGGGCCCGCTTTCCGAATCTTCGTTCTTGATAGTCGTAGATTGACGCCACGCCTGCGTTATAAAAGAAAGGAAAGAAAAAGATAATGACCGCCATAATGACCAGCGGATAATTTAGGTGCAACGCTATCACTGACAGACCTTCTGAATAGGCCCATGCAGGCGCCCCCAGAAAAGTCATGGCACTAACGTATGTGGCGATAACCGAAATACCTATCGCCCACCACGGGGTTTGTTTCTGGCCGAGATAAAAATCGTCGGAATTTTTTATATTTTTACCTATGATCAAACCTAGTAGAAGGTTTGCAATGATGTATCCACCTAGGATAGACCAGTTTAAAACGCCAAAATTGTCAGTCATATTCTTTACTCTGTCTGTTTAATAAGCGCGCTTTCTATTTACAATAATACTCAACCTAATACATAATGACTTCGAAGTCATTAATTATTTCAGTCGAAATTTACAAATTCTTAAACAAACAAGGTGCGAGACATGAATTTTAGTAGCGAAAAAGCCATTGTTAGGTCCTACCAAGCAGCCTTTGACGAAAGTCAGGCCAGTGATGTAAAAGAAGTGATTGAATCTTATATCACTGATAATGCTAAAGTTTATGCTTGGTATCCGTTTGATAGCTGCACTACGCCAGCACAATTAGTACAAGAATTGTGGGTTCCTTTGAAGCAGAGCTTTACACGTATGAAGCGCCGTGAAGACATTTTCATGGCAGGTGAAAACGGAGTCGGTAACGGTAAATGGGTAATGTCTATGGGCCACTTTGCTGGTCTGTTTGACACCCCGTTTCTTAATATAAGAAGCACAGGGAAACTAACATTCTTGCGCTATGCTGAGTTTTTCGAAGTCGAAAACAATAAGATAATAAGTCACGCTATTTTCTTCGATTTAATCGCGTTAATGCAGCAGGTTGGGCTTCAACCTTTACCAGTTGAGACTGGTCATAGTTTTGTTTACCCAGGCCCATGTGACCACAATGGATTGCTATTTGAAGACCAGGATCCTGCCGAGTCTAAAAAGACCATAGAGCTCGTCGAAGAGATGGTGAAAGATCTCGATTCACTGAATAAATCCGGCAACGACAATTGCCCTCCTGAGCTATTAGCTAAGTGCTGGAGCGAAGATATGGTGTGGTACGGACCAGCGGGTATAGGTGCTACCTATACTATCGAACGTTATCAGCAGCAACACATGTTTCCATTTCGTAAGGGGCTGAAAGATAAGGCTTTTAATGGTCATGTGGCGCGTTTTAGTGAAGGTAATTTCGCGTGTTTCTTTGGATGGCCGAACTTATCAAACACGGCCAGTGGAGGCCTTTTTGGTATGCCAGCTTCGGGGATCCGAGCTGATATGCGAGTAGTTGATGTGTACTATCGCAAAGGCGATAAGCTATTGGAAAACTGGGTGCTAATGGATGTACCTTACTGGCTAAAACAGCAAGGTTTAGATATTTTAACGCGCACGACTACTTACAGCTAGTCTCACGTTTCCCCCCATAAAAAGTATCAGACTACCTATAAAAGTAGTCTTATTCAGTTAGCGTCAGCCCAGCATAGAAGACCTCTGTAACGGGCTGGCTTTAAGCAAAAATATTGCCCTACATCTGCTTAATTAACTCTCTCCCTGCCTCTCAGCACACGGTAAAATTACGCAAACACTCGCTTTGATAAGACCAGTCACAATGACTTTAAGTCACGTTATTATACTTCGGAATCGATTATTACATCAGTTTATTTTCCACTCAAAATCAATTAATAATTCTTTTATAACAATAAGTTATGAATTCTTCATGGTTATTAACAAAAACTTAAAAGTTATGAATTAACAAGTCTTGAACATTTTTTATTGACTTCGAAGTTATTTGAGTTGTATGTTTATAGCACAAGAATTAAACAAACCGATGTGGCCTAGTGTTAATTAGCGTTCTATATGGTTTGAAAAGCGCAGTGTATTCACTGTTACTTCAAATAAGGTTTTACAACTCCGGGAACTATCACGATGAAACGAGATCAACAAACGTACCATACAACATACCTCTCCCGTGCCATACAAAGTGCACTTCTAATTGGTGTTAGTTTTTGTACAAACGCTCAGCAAGAAACCTCTGACAACGAAGCAATTTCAACGGGTGTTGAGCGCATTGAAGTAACAGCTAACAGGCAGTCTCAGGATTTGCAGGAAGTATCATCTTCTGTAAGTGCGTTAAGTGCAGATGACATACTGCGCAATGGCATTGAAAGTATAAATGGTCTTGAAAATGTCGTTCCTGGATTAAGAATCGGTAGTTCCGGCGGTGAAGTTCGCCCCGCTATGCGCGGTGCACGTACCAATGAGGTTGGTGTAGCAGGAACCGGTATTGCAGAACAAGTCGTGGGTATTTTTCAAGATGGTATTTACGTGCCAACCACAACCGGTGGATTGGGAGCGTATGTTGATGTTGAACGTATAGAAGTATTGCGCGGACCACAGGGGACCTTATACGGAAGAAATACATTCGCGGGCAGTATTAACGTGATATCAAAGCAGCCAGAACTGGGCTATACAAGCGGCTCAGCTAAACTGACCCACGGTAGCTATGACCGCTCAGCTTATGAAGCCATATTAAACTTGCCGCTCGGTGATAAAGCGGCGACGCGTTTTGTAATGAGCCATGACCGACACGACGGCATGATTGAAAACCATTTTCTTCCAGGCTCGTCGGATGATTTACGTGAGAAGAATCAATTCTACTTACGCAACACCACAAAATACGAATTCTCAGAAGACTTTACTGCCCTATTCCGGGTTGATTACAGCAAAAAAGATGCTAACTCAGAAGCAATTTGGGGCTACCAACAAATAGCCGGCTACCAAATATCTGAAACAGAGTCTGGCTCGGGTATTTATAACCCAAATGCCACGGTAACACCTGGGCATATTTATCAGCCTGCTGATGCAGAGCGTGATGATGAGGGCCCTTACGATGTTTATAGAAACGCCGTGTCTTTTGATAATCAAGAAGCATGGTCGGCAACCCTGACCCTTGATTGGGCGCTGGAATGGGTCAACGCTAAGTGGACCACCAATTATTCTGAATTATCAGGCGAGCAGTTTTACGACAACGATTACAGCGACGGCGGTGTTGATTTTGTGGGTGGCTTTGGCCGTCAAGATGACCAAAAAGCCTTCTCTACTGAGCTACAGTTGTCATCAGTTGAAAGTGAGAGCCCCTTTTCATGGATAGCTGGCGTGTATTTGTTCTCTCAAGAAGCGGATTGGGAATGGTTGTGGCCTGAAGACACAACCGGCAATGGTGAACCTGATTCAATTACTGTTCCATCGTGGGGCAACCCGAACCACGATCCACATGAAGTAGATTCGATAGCCATATTTGGACAAGCGCGTTATCAGATTAACGATAGCAACCGCCTGTTAGTTGGGCTTCGTTACAATGAAGACGAAAAAACCTTTACTGGCGATTCAATTCCGGATTGGGACGATTCTGCAGTATTGTGGAAATTAGCTTACGAGCTTGATGTTGCAAAAGACGTGATGGTTTACGCCAGCGCAGCCACTGGTTATCGCACAGGTGGAGCGAACGACGCACGGGTAGTCGATCGCGGAGCTAACGCCTTGTATGACAACGAAGAAGTTATCTCTTATGAAATCGGTTTAAAGAGCTTTTTGTTTGACAACACAGTGCGCTTTAACGTGTCAGCATTTGCTAACCAATACGATGATGTTAAAGCACAGCTTTTTGCCGTGTCATGTAACGACACGACTTCTGACCTAACGGTTGGTCAGTGTGTAGCGACAGGGGTAAGTACAACGTTTGAGTATTATGAAAACGGTGGACAGGTTGACACCTATGGCCTAGAAGCTGATTTAGAGTGGCGCCCGCTTAGCGAGCTTACTCTTAATGCCACGCTATCGTTACTTGACGCCGAGTTTGCCGATGATTTCGCGGTAGGCAATTCACAGCTTCAACCATTATTGGGCTTGGGAAATATTGATGGTCGTCAAGATATCAATGACCCGAATAGTCAGTTTAGCTTTGCAGGTTACTCCCCTGCCATGTCGCCTGACTATACCTTTGGTTTGAGCGCACGTTATGAATATGCATTGTCAAATGGTGGCTATGTTACGCCTTACCTACACGTAAACTTTGTTGATGACCATTACGCTTTCGACATTAACATTCCAGAAACTAAGGTTGATGCTCACGCCATGGTGACGGCGCGCGTCTCGTGGGAAGTAAACGAAAACCTAAACATCGATTTCTTTGCCAACAATTTAACTGATGAAGAAGTGTTAACGCGTGCGGTAGTTCAATCGCAGGTGCTGGATGGTTTGCCAATCAATTCAGTTCAAGCAAACTGGAATAACCCGCGTACATACGGTGTTAGCTTACAATACAAATTTGAATAATTAAGCGCGCTGCGCTTACTTAACTTTTAAAACTGGGTAATCGCGTGAGTGATTTACCCAGTTTTCTTAGGTGCATACCTACATTTAACTCCTTGCTCAACACACCGCTGTAGCGGTATTCGAGCTAGGTGGACAACTTAATACACTTATCACTTTTCAGGAGATATGAAATGAAAGGTTCTCGTCCAGAACAAGGCATTCTTACAAAAGACAACGACTTATCAAAAACGCAAGACACCATAGATACCATTGATTCAATGGTGGATGGGTTAAACGACCATGATATTGACAACATGGGCCGCTTTTTCAGTGAAAATTTTCGCTGGATGGGTAACGCCGGATGTGGATTTAAGCAAGGTTTGAAAGAGTTCCAAGACAATTGGCAGCGCCCTTTTCAAGCCGCATTTTCTGACAAAGTATGTATTGATGAAGCCCGTGTTACACAAGGAGAATGGTGTGCCGCATTTGGCCGCCAAGAAGCCGTGCATTCTGGCACATTCATGGGCATTGAGCCGACAGGAAAGCGGGTCGAGATCCGCTACATGGATTTTTGGAAAGTGGTAGACGGTAAAATTGTAGATAACTGGGTAAACGTTGATTTTCCTTATATTATGCAGCAGCTAGGTGTTGACCCATTTAATGGCCATGGTTGGGAAAATCGTGACTCTGGGAAAATGCCGGTGCAAAACGGCGAATAAAACCTGTACGTAGCGATACCCGCTAAAGTCTTAAACCCGTTAAAGTCTTAAACCCGTTAAAGTCGTAAACCCGCTAAGGACCAATACTTTTAGCGGGTGTGCTTTTATCATGGTCATGGTCATGGTCATGGTCATGGTCATGGTCATGGTCATGCACAGCCACACCGTTATCTGCTCTACACAGCTGTACATTTCAACTTTCCAATAACGTCTAGTCTTTAGTATATTTTGCTAAGGGATAAACAGCCGCCCGTTTAGGTGACCGCCTGATTTTGCGTGTTAGCGTTCGTGTTCACGTTCGCGTGCCCAATGAAACTTAAACCTAACCAAATAAACCAAACTATTTGCGAAACACCAAAAATCTCAGTGAAAATGCCAGCTGGATAGACAGTTGCTATACCAGCAACACCAACGAATAGACCAAGGTAATTGAGCCATCTAGAAAATATGTTGCTAAACAAGTTACATAGACTGATTAATAGCACCCACACACCACCCACTAATTCATTGCCGCCTCCTAAGCTTTCTGTAAGCAAGGATACGATATACCAAACCTCTGATGCGCGTTCACTATTTATAGCTGCCAGCTCAACAACCGAGCCCAAGCCTATAATAAATATCATGCCGCTCGCGATAACAAGGCCGACCCATAACGCGCCAAATAAAGTAGCGAGCTTACTTAGATAAAGTGTTCTGAGTATGGCGTGTTTCTCTGAAAGCCCTAAAACCAAGACCGACAATACAACACCAAATAAGATATAGATGGAAAAATAAACAATGCTTATTGAAAGGTGATTACGCGAAAGATACTCAAGCTGTTCAGATACCTCAGCAGAGTGAGGATAGGCCCAAAAAGCGCCAAAATATAAAAATGCAGCGATATAAATCAGTGCTAAAAATAAGGCGCAAAGCCCAGAAGCATAATCTACTTTTTTCATTTTTAACCCCTTCATGGAATGACCGCTAAAGCAGCAAACAAAAGCAATAACAAATTGACATCAATAGCAGCGATACGACTGAACCCGCGTGTAAGTGTGTGACAATGCCGTGCAGTAATAGACAGTCGTTAGTTTGCGCTAGCCTCGCATTAGTGGCTTAACGAGGCCTTGAACCGCTCAATTTGATTGTGTCACCGTGTCTGTTCGAAGTACATAATGGTCAAATGCAGTCACTTTATAATAGCCATTTTTTTTCGTATAGTGCTTTCGCTGCCTCATTATTAACAGCCGTCGCTAGCTTAAGCGAAAAGCTAGCGTTGTTTCTGGCGAAATCTTCTACATATTTTAGTAGGCCACTCGCTACCCCCTTCCCTCGCGCGTTGGGTAACACGAACAACTCATTTAAGTACCACATTGCATTCATGGCGACAGAGTTTTCATGGCAACAGATGAGAATGAGGGGTGTAGCTGAATGAAGCCTAAAGCTAAACCGTCTGAATCAACTGCTATGAAGAACTCAGAGTCGTTCGTTAAAAAGCGTTCAGACAGGAAATCAGATGCAGCATCAATATTAGACTCTTGCCCATAAAACTGACGATAAAGGTCAAAAATTTTTGATGCCTCTTCTATATGGTTATTATTCGCTTTCCAGATTTGCATATTAACCTGATGTCCTTTTTAGGTATAACGGTTGAAGTGAGCGGTGACTGAGTAGCATCCATCCGCCTGAAGTAAATTGTATGGCTTGAGGTTTAGTCTCTAACGGATTTAGAATTCGAAAATGAAAATGTCCCCCAGGTCGACTCATCGATATCAACTGCATTGTCAGGGTAAATGAATTGGGCGCCATACTTTCCTTCGTGATGAACGCCGCTGACCTCAATCATCATTTTCCAGCTGTTACCTACGAATTTCTTGCGCAAAACCTGAATTTCCCGGTGTGATCCTTCTAGAAACTTAGTGCGGACTCCCTCTTCGGTTTCTTCATTACCTGCATAAGGCACCCAGAATCCGCTCCAGTCTTCAAGTTCCCAGAATTTGGTTTCACTCCACTCTTTGTCTGTGCGCAATCGCTGCCCTAACTGAGCTGATGCATGAAGGTTGTGAAAATGCCCCGTTTCGGCGTCTTCGATATAGAGATCGATGACCGTATAGTCTTCTGCTTTGCCTTTGGCGCAAACAAATAGGGAATTTCTATCGTGCATAAGATAAACGCCTACTTGCGCTGGAAGTTCAATCTTGGTTGCTAGTTTCCACTCCTCGTTGCCACAACGACCGTCAAATAATGGTGCCTGGTCAGTTTGCTTTATAGCGATTACTTCAGCGGCGTTGGCATCAGCCGCCCATAAAGTTAGAGCAGCCCCCAATGAAAGCGATGTTAATAGTATTTTCACGATAACCTACTTATGTTTCAGTGTTAAACGGCACAGGTATTTAAAGCATGACGCCTTCATAGCGAGCTGAAATACAATGGCAAAATACACGCAGCACGCCATGCTATTTTTAACCTAGTATGCGTTTGTTATACCATTCCACTTTAATAAGTGATCACTCAGCGAGAGTTTAAAAGGGCTTAAACAAGGCGCATGACTGAATGAATAGTTGTTCTCTTTCGAAGTCATGCAAAGCAGTGTAAGCCCTTTTAAA
>Ga0189289_10452_pt1 | contig 14138 bp, 16 predicted proteins | sample UW106minimetaG_FD_130313 | JGI IMG/M metagenome (GOLD analysis project Ga0189289, IMG submission 130313) | Marine microbial communities from the Costa Rica Dome - UW106 mini metaG | ecosystem: Environmental > Aquatic > Marine > Oceanic > Photic zone | place: Costa Rica: the Eastern Pacific...
CACCGAGAAGGCGACGGAGCTCAAACATGATGCTGATGAGGAGAGTCTGAAGGCGATCAAAAACGTCTTTGCTGATCTCGCAGGTCTGATCGCTTTTGCGGTTGTGTGCCTGATCAGTCGCGACGAACTGCGGGTTCTCCGAGGATTTGTTGATGAGGCTGTATACGGCCTGAGTGATTCCGCCAAGGCCTTCGCCATTATTTTGTTCACCGATATCTTTGTGGGTTATCACAGCCCTGAAGGCTGGTCTGTGTTGCTGGATGGAATCGCAGAGCATTTCGGCCTTCCATCCAGCCAGAGTTTCGTCAATCTCTTCATTGCGACCTTCCCTGTCGTGTTAGCGACGATATTTAAGTATTGGATTTTCAGGTATCTCAACCGCGTCTCTCCGTCGTCCGTTGCGACCTTGAAAGGTATGAATGGCGGTGGTTGATCCAACGGCCCCTAACAAGCCCATGGTTTTAAGTATCAACAACGGTTTGATTCTGGTCAGCGGGCCAGCGCGCAGTGGAAAGAGTCGGTGGGCAGAGCATCTGCTGCACAACCACCCTGATGTGACGTACATCGCGACGGCAGCTGCCCGACCAGAAGACCTTGAGTGGCAGAAACGCCTTGATGCTCACCGACAGCGTCGTCCTGAGCACTGGGCTGTTGCTGAATCCGGTGCTGAGCTGGTGGAGGTCATTGAGACCCTTTCGCCAGGTCAGTCCGTGCTGATCGATGCGCTTGGTGGCTTTGTCGCACATCATTTGGAGCTCGATGCATCCGCCTGGAACCTGTTGTGTGAACGACTGATCGCTGCTGTCACGTCATCGCGCTGCACTTTTGTGCTCGTGATTGAAGAGACAGGATGGGGCGTCGTTCCCCCAACACGTATTGGTGGGCTGTTTCGAGACCGTTTGGGAGCTCTCGCTCAACAGTTGGATCGTGTTGCCGATGCTGCCTGGCTTGTTCTCCAGGGACGTGCTCTTGACCTTCATGCCCTTGGACGTGTGGTGCCATGACTGAGATGGAGCCCCTGCGTATTGCATTGTTCGAGCCACAGATTCCACCAAACACGGGGAATATTGCGCGTACCTCTGCTGCCTTCAGAGTGCCGCTGACGTTGATAGAACCCCTTGGCTTCAAGGTCGATGATCGCAGCGTTCGCCGTGCCGGTCTCGATTACTGGCCGCACGTACAACTCTCCATCGCCTCAGATTTTCCGGCATTCCAGTCACAACTTCTGCCGGAGCAGAGGTTGATCGGCTGTAGTCGTCGCGGTGGTGCATCACTCTCTTCATTTGAATTCAAACGGGGTGATGTTCTGCTCTTTGGACGTGAAGACACCGGTCTGCCGGACCCGGTTCGCGAGGCCTGCGACACCATTCTGACGATTCCGATGCCCGGTGCCGCCGATGACGCTGGCCAGGGTGGCGTGCGCAGCCTCAATCTTTCTGTGGCCTGTGCACTGGTGACCTACGTGGCTGGTCAGCAGTTGAGGTTGTGGTGATCACACCACTGCTCCAATCCCCCTTGCGCTGTGATGTTTGGCTCGTTACCTTCAGCGCGTCTGTTGGGTTTCATGCGCGCACTGCTTGTCGTAGCAACTGCTGTAACCCCTGTTGTGACGCTGGGAGTGTGGAGCTCTCTGCCCGGAATTGCTGATAACGCCACCTTCAATCTCGCTGAATTACCCCCACTCCCAATTGTTGAGTCTCCAGAGCCCGTTTCTCTCGCCAGCACAACAGACACCACAACGCGGCTTTGGTTCAAAGTTCTCTCGTCGACCCCACTGAACAGATTCGCTGATTTGCTTCGGCTGGACGCACAGAAGCTTGCGACGTTGAACAGCGTTTCTCCGGATCATGTTTTCGAGCCAACCAGTTGGCTTGCTCTTCCTGATTCAGCTCGGGTGGTTGCTGTGACACTGTCGTCTCTCGATCGAGCCAGTGAACGCAAAACGCTTCCTGTTTCGGCCCCACCTCCAGTCAGCAATATCGCGAAAATTCAGCAGGGTGATTCACTTGCTGCATTTCTCAAGCGTCATGGCGTGACCCAAGCGCAGTTGAAGACCTTTAATCCCGGTGTTCAGCTCAATGCCTTGACGGTCGGTCGGGAACTTCAGATCTCTAACGCATCCTCAGGTCAGTCTGTTCTCGCTGTTCGCCCGCTCCGCAGCGGCGGCGCCGCCTGGCCTCAGCAAACTCCATTGTCGACAGCTGATCATCCTGACAGCCTTAAGCCGCCGATTGTTGGTTATCAGTGGCCGACAAAGGGTGTGTTCACCTCCGGTTATGGATGGCGCTGGGGTCGGATGCACAAAGGGATTGACATCGCCAACAACACAGGAACTCCGGTTATTGCTGCACGGGATGGCATCGTCTCCTTCTCCGGCTGGAGCGGTGCCTATGGCTATCTGGTTGAAATCGCCCATAGCGATGGTGAGTCCACCCGTTACGCCCATAACAGTCGCCTTCTTGTCAAAAAAGGCCAGGTTGTTTCCCGTGGCGCGCGTATTTCTCTTATGGGAAGTACCGGTCGAAGCACAGGGCCCCACCTTCATTTTGAAATCCGTCGGGCCGGTGGTGCAGCCCTCAATCCTCTAGTCAAGCTGCCTGCACGCAAGGCTTGAGCAAATAACGATCCAGTCCGAAATGACAAGCAGCTGGCTTGTCCCCAGTTTTGTCGAATGAATGTCAGAGGGGAGACTTGAACTCCCGACCTCAGGGTTATGAATCCTGTGCTCTAACCAGCTGAGCTACTCTGACGCAGGCCCTTCAGGCCAGTCACCATCATACATCTCGGGGTTCTGGCTCAGCGCATGTCGATGGCATTGAGTCGATCGCGAAATGACTTGGGCTGATCATCCATGTTGGCTAGAGCATCCACCTGGACCGTCGGTGCTGGTGCCGTAGCTGGCTCGACGTTTCGCGCTGGCGCCGAACGACGGGTTGAACCGCGATTGAGACCCACACTCCGGAGCTGACCTGATCGTTGGTCACGATCCAAGGGCTTTTTGCGTAGATCTCCCTTTAGCTGGTTCAGCAGACGAAAATGTCCGGTAGCGCTGAACTTTCGAAGCAGCGAAGGGTCCCAGCTCGTGAGTTGATCAGTCATCGTCTGAGTTTATGGCGACGGAGGGCCATAGCCGTGATAGGTTGAAACGTGAAACTGGAAGTCGAATCGACTACGTATTAAGTCGGTTGCGGCCTTCAGGTCATTCATTCTCCCTCCAATCATGACCGACAACGGTTGCCTGCGTGTTGGCCAGCAGGCCCCTGATTTCACAGCTACCGCTGTGGTGGACCAGGAGTTCAAGGAAATCACGCTGTCCCAGTACCGGGGCAAGTACGTGGTGTTGTTCTTCTACCCTCTGGATTTCACCTTCGTCTGCCCGACTGAAATCACGGCCTTCAGTGACCGTTATTCCGATTTCTCCAGCAAGAACACCGAAGTACTCGGCGTTTCCGTAGACAGCCAGTTCAGCCACCTGGCTTGGATTCAGACAGCACGCAATCAGGGTGGCCTGGGTGACATCAACTATCCCCTCGTCGCTGACCTGAAGAAGGAAATTTCGACGGCTTACAACGTCCTCGATGACGCTGAGGGTGTCGCCTTGCGTGGCCTGTTCATCATCGATCCCGATGGCGTCATCATGCACGCCACGATCAACAACCTGCCCGTGGGTCGTAACGTTGATGAAACCCTGCGGGTTCTGCAGGCCTTCCAGTACGTGCAGTCCAACCCTGACGAGGTCTGCCCCGCTAACTGGACTCCTGGCGAAAAGACCATGAAGCCCGATCCCAAAGGCTCGAAAGAGTATTTCTCGGCAATCGGCTGATTTCTCTTCAGCACGCGATTTGGCATGCATCGTTTGCCCTACCCCTCAAACGGGTGGGGCTTTTTTCATGAGTTGCTCTAAGGCAAGGGACAGGCTTTGATCCATGGCAATTGAGCGACCATCACTGACGACGATTCGTGCCAGAGAGGGCAAGCCCACCTTGCTGGTGCGCAGATAAACCGGTTCGACGTAGAGAAGACCGTCGCCAACGGGTAGAACCAGAAGATTGCCTTGTACGAGTTCGAGGTCGCCTTGATCCCAGAGTCCAAACACCTTGCTGACTTCAGGATCTTGATGAATCAGAGCCTGAACTTGTTCAGGACCAAGAATGTTCTTGTCCTTAGGGAAATCGATGAGAAGCAATTCACCGTAATGATCGCCATCGTTTCGGGCTGCCAACCAGGCTGTTAAATTCGGCCGAGCCAATGGGGTTAATGGTTGCAGCAGGAGGAATTCTGAATTGTCATTCCCCTGAACTTGTGCCGTAATGTGATAAGGCTGTACGTCAACTTTGCGGCCACCATAAATCTCACTTGGTACTTGCCAGACATCATCACCGCTATAAAAAATTCTTGGGTCTTCAACGTGATAACGCTTTAGTTGATTGACCTGAACATTGAAGAAATCCTCAGGCACTCTGAGGTGATCGCGAACAAACTTTGGCATTGCATTCATCGATTCAAACAAGACCGGGAATGCTTGATTCCAAGCGCTGATGATTGGATCGTCGGGTTCCGAAATATAAAAGTGAACACTGCCGTTGTAAGCATCAACGATGGCTTTAACCGAGTTCCTCAAATACCGTTCCGGATTATTTGCTCCTACCGCCGCGCTATAGGCCAGGGTTGAACTGTGTGTATATCCCTCGACGACCCAATATTGATGTTGTTGGCGTTGTTCAGATTGCGATTTGGTCGTGCTTGTTGGGTCTGCTGTAGCTTCTGGAATCGAGATCAAATAAGGATCACCACGAAAATCAATGAACGGAGCGATCGCGGCAACACGATTTCGAACTTCACGTCGAATCAGAAGCTTTGAATCATTGGTGATCGCCTTGGTTGTCAGTAAACGTGGCTCATGGAGGTAAACAGCCGCTGCACACCGTTGCAGCCAGGATCCAATGGGTATCCCACCAAAACCCTGATAGTGGGTATCAACATTGAGATCTCCTTCGGGGTAGTCGAATTCCGCGATCTGCGTGGGCGCGACCGCATAAGGAGAAGGCAGCATTCCGTAATACAGCGCGGCATCGCCGACAGGTATCGCCTCTCTGACCTCCGATTGTTCAATTCCTAGTGCCTCATTCCCCTCAATCCTTGTTTCCGTGCCGAGGTCACTGATGAAATACGAGGGCAAGCCATCGTTGCTGCGCTCGTTCACGGGGCTAACCGTGAATCCATAGCCATGAGTAAAAATAAAATGGCGGTTCTGCCAGGTTCTTGATCGGCGTGGCAGGGCTGACTGATCCAATTCACGTGCCGAAAGGATCACCTGTTGCGCCGTATCGCTGTCTTGATTGAGCGGATATCGATCAACGGCCGCATTCGAAAAGCGGTAATAAACACGAAGTTGTTGTAGTTGCCGATTGGCTTCCAACAAGGGAGCGCTGTCCCACAGGCGCACATTGTCCAGGGTGCTTTCGCCTTGCTCTAGATCAGCGCTGCTTAACTTGGTTTTTGGTTCGTAGACACGCCGTTTGATCCGATCCAGCTGGAATCCCCGCTGTGTCGCCTGAATGGCATTGGCTAGGTAAGGAGCCTGCAAATCCAGTTCCTGCGGCCGCACCACGAGCCAGCGTGTGAGCGGTGTAGCGATCATCTCGAGAGCCACGAGCGACGCCAAGCTCAAGACCAGGCCCTGACGAAACCGTCTCCGACAAGGAAACAGCAGCGCGAGTGCGATCAGAACCAACAGAAGTGTGACGCCACCACGCAAGGGAAGGGTGAGGTGATGCTGCAGCCAACCAGCACCAGCCACCAATCCGTGTTGTGTCCAAAGCAGCTGGTGCCTCGATAACCACACCAGCCCTGCCGCTCCCAGCAGAAGAACAGCCGAGGGCAGTTTGAGCAGTTGAATCTGTCGGGCTGAAAAAACTGGGCTGGCCCAGTCAGAGATGGCTTTTGAGCGGGCCAGGCAACGCCAGAGCTCAAAACTGAGAGTGAAAGCGGCACTGAGGACTAGCAACTCCAGGCCTAGATCCACTCCAGCGAAGCGACCTAATCCGAAGCTGAGATCGGCCTCAAGGATTGGATCATGCAAGGAGCTGTTGGGAATCGAGAGGGATAGCGACCAGATCCCCCACGATCGGGCGACGACCAAGACGAAAGAGCCCGCAATGATTCGTGCCAGCCAGGGGTTCCAACGCGGCCAGGCCATCGCTAGGGCAATCAGCCCGCCCTGGATCAGCATCACCAAAGTCGTGATCCGGTTGTGTGGAACCAGAAACTGTTGCCATTCGGCCAGTTGGAACGGATGACGGGTGGACAACTCCGCCAGATTGAGCGCCAGCATTGAGCTGATCAGCAGAACACCGCCACATAGAAAAAGTGCTGTTGCGTAGGACCAGCCGGTCAAACACACTCCCTGGGATGACACAACGTTCTGACGCCTGAACTGTCTCGACCAGGTGCGTGCAGCCAGCAGCGGCAGCAGTGCAAATCCCGCAAAGAGCAGCTGCAGTAGCCAGCGTTTCAGAAGGACGTTGGTCCAGCCGAACTGCTCAAACCAGAGCCACTCGATCTGCATCCGGGCTGCGACAACAACCAGCGGCAGCAGAAGGAGGAGGCGTCTCATGGGAGTCCAGCGATCTCGCGGAAACGATCACCGTTGATCGTTTCCTCCGCAATCAAAACTTCAACCAGGTGGTCCATCAACTCCCGACGCTGCTCCAGCAGAGCGATGGCCTGCGCCAAAGCATTCTTGGCGAGCTGGCGGATCTGTGCATCAATGGCCTGGCCCGTGGATTCGGCATAGCCAGGCCGTTGGTTGAACCAGTCGCGACCGAGGAAGACCTCCGATCCCGGACCCTCCAGCGCCATCGGTCCGAGATTGGAAAAGCCGAAGCGTGTCACCATCTCGCGGGCCAGTTGAGCCACCATCTGGAGATCTCCACTAGCCCCCTGGGTGATCTCGAGGGTGCCGAAGACCACTTGCTCCGCTGCTCGTCCACCCAATGCCACAACCAGATCCGCCAGGCAGGACGAGCGGGTGACCAAACCGGAATCGAGCACCTCTTCGTCTGGCATGAAGCGGGTGTATCCACCGGCTCCGCCCCGAGGAAGAATCGTGACCTTATCCACCGCATTGGCGGCCGGCAGAAGGGTCGCCACAAGGGCGTGGCCCACCTCGTGGTAGGCGATGAGGCGTTTTTTGGCGGTGTCCTGCAAGGGGCGGTTGCTCAGCCCCATGGTGATGCGTTCCAAGGCACCTTCCAGCTGAAACTGGCCGATGCGGAGCATGTTCTGACGTGCCGTGAGGATGGCTGCCTCATTGAGAAGATTGGCAAGATCAGCACCAGAGAATCCGGGGGTCCGGCTCGCCCAATCCGACAAAGAGACGGAGTCATCGAGGGGTCTTGTTCTGGCGTGCACCGCAAGAATCGCCTCACGTCCACGCCGATCAGGTAGGCCCACATCAATGCGGCGGTCGAATCGTCCTGGCCTCAGGAGAGCGGCATCAAGTACGTCGGCGCGGTTCGTCGCCGCAAGAAGGATCACGCCGGAGTTCTCCTCGAATCCATCCATCTCCGTCAGGAGTTGGTTGAGGGTCTGCTCACGTTCATCGTTACCGCCGCCGATTCCAGCCCCACGCTGACGACCGACGGCATCGATCTCATCAATGAAGACGATGCAGGGGGATTTTTCCTTGGCCTGGCGGAATAGATCGCGAACTCTGCTCGCGCCGACACCAACGAAAAGTTCCACAAATTCGGACGCTGCCATGGAGAAGAAGGGCACTTCCGCTTCTCCTGCAATCGCCTTGGCTAGAAGGGTTTTCCCTGTCCCAGGGGGGCCGACCAATAGCACGCCCCGGGGAATCTTGGCGCCAAGTCGAATGAAAGCCTCAGGCTGCTTGAGAAAGGTGACGACCTCCTCAAGTTCGAGCCGTGCATCGTTGATTCCGGCGACATCCTCAAAACGAAGCTGCAGGTCTTCCTGCGGTTTCAACCGGGGCTGACTGCGCCCAAAACCAAGGGCACGATTCGCCATTTGTGCTGAACGTTTCAGCAAAAAAGACAAACCGACCACCACCAGGAGCACCAGAAACAGGGTCCCCGCCAGTTCTCGACCTGCTTGTTCGCGTCGCACATCCACGACCGTCAGGGATGTGCCGGAGCTCTCGGCAGCGCGCAGGATCTGATTGTCGTTCGCGAAGACGGGAACAGTGATTCGTCGCCCGTCGTTGTATTGGACCCTGACCTCCCTCTGGTCCGGCACGAGATCCAACTGCTTGATCTGTTTTGCGTCGATATCCCGCAGCAGGGTGGAATAACTCACAGTGTCCTGTTTCTTCCAGAAACCCTGAATCGAGGAAGGTTGAACCTTCTGAAGGGCAGCGGAACCACTAGAGCTGTTCGAACCTGGTGCCACGTCAACGCTGCGCTTTGTTAAGCCTAGCGATTTGACGCAAGGGGGTTCCAAACGAGACAATCTCGGTTTGGAAATTCACCAGGCGCAATGGCCGTCCCGAAGAAGAAAACATCCAAGGCCAAGCGCAACCAGCGCAGCGCCACTTGGAAGGCCAAGGCTGCCGTTGCCGCACAGCGTGCAATGTCTATCGGCAAATCTGTGTTGAGTGGCCGGGCTCAGGGTTTTGTCTACCCAGTGAGTGAAGCCGAAGACGGCGAATCCTGAATCGCTTTGGGGAGGTGGATTCGCCGCAAGGTTCTATCCGAATCGACCTCCACAACAACATCAGCGCGCATCTGTTGAAAACAGCTTGAGGGCAGTGCGCAGAGAATCATTCGGATGAAACGTTCCAGTTCTGAAGAGGAGAGTGATGCTCCTCGTTCAGACTGAAGCGTTGCTTCCTGTTGGCGTTTCCAGAGCAAAGGAGCGTTGAAATTGCGTGCTCGCAATTGCCAGAGCTGATCGAAGCTGCTCCAGATCGCTTCGTAATCGGCAAGTACGGGTTGCAGTTTTGTGCGCCACGCCAGTTCCTCCGGTGCCAAAGGAGTTTCGAGATGGGATTCTGCTGTTGCAAGGTCCATCGTCGATTCACAGCCGACAAACCAACCCTCGAGAATCAAGACGTCGGCGTCACAGCGTCGCCAACCGTTGCGATCTCCACGACCATTTCTCTTCGCTTTGTCAAAGCAAGGCATCGACACGTCTTGGCCCTGTCGCCATTGCAGAAGGCAGTCCTGCAGAAGGTTCAGGTCATGGCTGCCCGGAAGCGCGCGAGGCACCCCCCAAGGGTTACCGCGCATTGCTGCGTCAAGCCGATCCGCTTCGAAATAAAAATCATCCAGTGAAACCACTTGAATCGATAGGTCCAAGACCTTTGCGGCGGCTTCAATCCATTGCCCAAGGGTGGTCTTACCGCATCCTGGGAGAGCATTGAGCCCCAACAGACGGCGTTGCCCACGCCATTCGTTCGCCAGACTCAGAAGGGGCAATCCAACCGACCACAACCAATCCGGTGTTGCTTCGGGATGCCAATGGTCGAGAGCAACTTGATGGCGCTCCGTTTTGCGCTGTTCTGCGAACCAGGTCGCTGCATCACCCAGATGAAGGTGGTGGAGCAACCGTTGCTGGTCGTCGCTCGGAATCAAACGTTGGCCCTCAGGATCCAACTTTGAAGGCCTCCAAAACTACGGAATAAACAAAACCGAGCCGCAGGTTGTCGAGCCAGGGGAGACGACGGCGCCAGAGCACCAGCAGTTCACAGGCAATAAGGGAATAGAGGGCTGTGAACGTTCTGACCCCTACGGCATTCGCCAGATGCACTGTGAGATTGCTGCCGATAAAAAAGCCAATCAGAAGAATCAACAACGACGCACTACGTCGCCACCAGGGGCCAGACCAATTGCGTCGAAGGACTGCTCCCCAACTGTTCTGCAGGCCCGCCAGGCGTGTGCGCTGGATTGAGCTCATCTATCAGGCACCGACAGCAGAGTCTGCAAATACTTCAGCGTCACTGTTCCGTCCTGGCAAGTGGGACCGGAACGTACGGTCGCCGGCTCCCCCGGTTCCCCAAGGTGATCCAGCACGGCAGCTGCATTTTTACTGGCATCACGCAGGGCAGATGCATCCCAGGGGGAGGGGGTGAGCAGACAACACAGACCAGCTGCCGTTGCAGCAGACAGACCCGCCGCTGAATCTTCCACAGCGAGACTTGCCGCACCATCGGCGCCACTGCGCCTGAGGGCCAGCAGGTAGCCGTCCGGTGCAGGTTTGCCTGCTGAAACGTCGTCGGATGTCACGACGCCATCGAAGTGAGGGATGTCGTTCTGAATCTGCTCGAGAAGGGCCATCACGGAGGCGGATCCGCTTGAAGTCACAATCCACTGCTGCACCCCGGCGAAGTTCAGCTCCTCCAGCAGTCTCCTGACACCCGGGCGCAACTTCACATGGCCCTGACGGACGCGCTCCAGATAATGCAGCCTTTTGCGATCACGCACTTGATCCAATTGATCCTGGCTGAGCATCACCCCACGGTCTTCAGCGTGGACCTTCACCCTGCGGAGCCCTCCAGGAATTGCCAGAAGCGTGTTGTAAAGCTGTTCATCCCAATGAAACGGAAGATTTAGCTCCTCGAAAGTCTTGTTAAAGGCAGGGCGATGACCATCCATTTCCGTGTCGGCCAAGGTTCCATCCACATCCCAAAAAACCGCTGAAAGCCTGTTCAACTTGATGACCAGCAACGGCACAATGCTGGGACATCACCGCCTGTTGCGTTCCCTTGCCGGCTGTCCCCCTTCACTGGTCCTGGTCCCTTCCGGCCGTAGTGGAACCGTCGCCATTGCTGGGGCTTGATTTACCGCTGGCGTTGCGGTGTGTTCTGCGTCGCAGGGGCTTCACGTCACGATCCGAGGCGGAAACGTTCCTCTCACCTGGTGATCTGCCGCCCACCAGCGATCACTTCCCTGATCTGGAACAAGCCTGTGCGCGCTTGGTTAAGGCTTGCCATGCCAGAGAACGCGTGGCCATCTGTGGCGATTACGACGCCGATGGAATGACCAGCACAGCTCTCCTTTTGAGAGCTTTGGGCCCGCTTGGCGCCGATCCAGAGCCAGCGATTCCGTCACGGATGGACGAGGGATACGGCCTCAACCCAGCCATGGTTCAGCGGCTTTTTGACGACGGAGTGCGACTTTTGGTCACCGTCGATAACGGCGTTGCCGCGCGGGAAGCGCTCGATCTCGCTGCCAGCTTGCACATGCAGGTGATCGTGACTGATCACCACACCATCCCGGCGAAACGGCCGCCCATGACCGCCCTGATTCACCCAGCGACTACACCGGACGGCTCTCCTTATCGTGGTCTGGCTGGGGTTGGACTGGCTTATGTGCTTGCCCATGCCGTGGCCGAAGCCCTGAACAAACCTGAGGCCATCCGCGTGGCTCGGGATCTGTTCTGCATTGGGACTGTGGCCGATATGGCCCCCTTGGTAGGCGCCAACCGCAGCTGGTTGCTGGAGGGACTGAATCATCTACATCGTTCCGAGTGCAGCGGATTGCAAGCGCTGCAGCGTCTAGCTGGTCTCGGGGAACGTCCGCTGACGGCCGAAGACATCGGATTTCAACTTGCACCACGCATCAATGCCGTTGGTCGCTTAGGAGAACCGAAGCTCGTTGTGGATCTACTCACAGCGGAAGACTCTGATTCGGCAATGGCGCTGGCGCGACGTTGTGATGATTTCAACCGCCAGCGGCGCGATCTGTGCGATGCGATTGAAGCGGAGGCCGTGGCCCTCGTGGATGCGGAGACAAGTGATGCTCTCCCGTCATTTCTTCTTTTGGCGCAAAGCCACTGGCATCACGGGGTGATTGGAATTGTTGCTGCGCGTCTGATGGAGCGATATCACCGACCCACCGCTCTCCTGGCTGGAGATGGTGATGGCTGTCTTCGGGCTTCGGTGCGTGGGCCCGTCGGATTTGCTGTGGATGATGCCCTCTCCAGTTGCAGTGATCTGTTGTCCCGTTTTGGAGGCCATCCCGCCGCCGGTGGGTTCACCGTGAAAGCTGAGCATGTGCATGCCCTGCATGAACGCCTCTGCGAACAAGCGGATGGTTGGCTGATGACCCAGGCCCTCGGCCGACCCGTGCAACCCGATGCCCTGCTGCATTTAAAGGACGTGAACTGGGAGCTCTGGCGGCATTTGCAATCCTTGGCTCCCTTTGGGATCGGTCATCCGAAACCGTTGTTCTGGTCACGGGGCGTCAACGTTGAGGAGCGCCGTGACCTCAAAGGAGGACACCTAGCCCTGAGGCTTCGCCAGGGAGACAGCGAGCGCCGTGCCATTGCCTGGCGATGGGATCCATCAGCGGTCGTACCCGAATCCTGTGACGTTGCCTACAGCATTTCGATCAACCGTTGGCAGGGCGAACAGCGTCTGCAACTGGAGCTCAAAGCAATTCGAGCCCATACGGAGCTTGTGCTGATCGACCGCGGGAACCGTCAGTACACAGCTAGCTGGACCGAAATGTCAGGTCTCACGCTCACCAATGGAGAGGGGAAAACCTTGCAGGCAAAGATTGAACAAGAAAAAACCCTCACCAGTGACGACGACCTGGCGAGGGATACACGTGTCGTTCAGTTGATGGAGGAAGCCTGTCTTGGATTGGGGCTTCGTCCCTAAGCAGAGGCGATCAGAGCGCGCCGCGGCGGTAGAAGAGGATGAAGATGACAGCGGGGCCGGCAATGGTGATCAACGCCAGGGCGGCAAAGTTGGCGATCAGGTGAATGTCAAAGCCCATGACGATGCAGCGCTGTCCGAAATCTTTTCACCTCCCAGGCTACGGGGCTCTGTCCCGAGATCGACGAATTCGTTCCTCTCTCTGTGATGGCTTGTCACAGCCTCAGCGATGACCAGAGAAAAGCTTCAGTGGACCTGCATCAAGCACTGCGGTGCCTGTTGTCGACTCGCTCCGGAGGAACGTGCTGATGCTCTAGCGGCTTTGACCGAAGATCAACAGCGCACCTATCTAGCCATGGTGGGGCCAGATGGCTGGTGCATCAATTACGACACGGGCAGGCAGCGCTGCAGGATCTACGACGAGCGTCCTGATTTCTGCCGCGTCAGCGAGCTGGGGCGGTTGTTTCACGTTCCAGAGGATGCTCTCGACGGCTTCGCCATTGCCTGTTGCAACCAGCAGATCCGCAGCACCTATGGCGGCCGCAGTGGCGTGATGCGTAGGTTCAACCGCGCGCAGACAGCGGGAGGTCCTGTTGACCAGTGAGCAAACAAGCAACGAGTCGCGGAGCTTCGCTGCCGTGCTGTTCAGCACCTTCACAACCGTTTTCCTGGCTGAACTGGGAGACAAGACGCAGCTGGCGACGCTCCTGCTCTCCGCCCAGTCCGGCTCACCGGTGTTGGTATTCATCGGTGCCGCACTGGCTTTGATTGCGTCCAGCCTTGTGGGAGTCCTCGTGGGTCAATGGTTGGCCAAAACGCTTCCTCCTGAGCGACTGGAGCTGATGGCTGGACTGCTGATGGTGGCCCTTGGCATCTGGCTGGGCCTGCAAGCCGCCCGATCTTTATGGCTTAGTGCTGCGAGTTGACGATGGATTTTCCCCTTCTGATTTCCACCTTCTTGACTGTGTTCTTGGCCGAACTCGGTGACAAGACCCAACTCGCCACCGTCGCCATCAGCGGCACTTCAAATCGCCCCCTGGCGGTGTTTCTTGGATCATCATCAGCGCTTGTTCTCGCGAGCTTGCTTGGAGCCTTTGCAGGAGGATCCGTCGCGACAGTGATTCCCAGCGACCTTCTCCAGTTGGTTGCTTCCATCGGTTTTCTCGTGATTGGTGGTCGCTTGCTGCTGCCTCTGTTCAGCGATGCTGAAAACTCCACAGACGGGGATCAGACTTCAGAGCCTTAAAGTGAAGTTCGAAGGGTTGACTCAGCACGGCCAGCTGTTCGGCGTCGGCCACCCCTTCCTTCTCTCCCGGCCCTGATGGTCGGTTCCTGCGTACGCCACGATGAAATTCACGGTTGCCGATCTGCTGGATCAGCTCTCTACAGAGCATCCTTCTGAACAAGACCAGCTGGCCAAGATCCTGAAGCTCAATAAGGCGGATCAAGTGTCACTGGAGCTTGCTCTCGCATCACTGGTGAAGCTCGGTGTCGTTGAACGATCGAGCGAGGGTGG
>Ga0189289_10453_pt1 | contig 14008 bp, 15 predicted proteins | sample UW106minimetaG_FD_130313 | JGI IMG/M metagenome (GOLD analysis project Ga0189289, IMG submission 130313) | Marine microbial communities from the Costa Rica Dome - UW106 mini metaG | ecosystem: Environmental > Aquatic > Marine > Oceanic > Photic zone | place: Costa Rica: the Eastern Pacific...
CACCACCGATAACCACAGCGGCCATCACCAACGGCAGCATCTCGCCGGCATTGAGGTCTCGACTGATCCCGATGGCGGCCAGGCTGGACACAATGCCCGCCACGGTGACACTCATGGGTCCGGTGGGTCCGCTGACCTGGGCGGGGGTCCCCCCGAGCAAGGCTGCGAGGAATCCGGTGACGATCGCGCCGTACAAGCCGTAAATGGCGCCGCCTGGCCCAAGGGCCGCATTGCCGAAGGCCAGGGCGAGGGGCAGGGCCACCACGGCTGCCGTCAGGCCTCCGAGCAGGTCGCCTCGGATGTTGCGCCGATGCAGGCCGTTAATCAAGGCCATGTCAGTTCAGCCCGCTCCAGCGGCTCAGGGCCTCTAGAGACTGAACGCCAACTTTTCGGCGTCCATCGGGAAGAACCCAGGTGGGATAGGCCCGGATGTCTGCAGCGCGGCAGGATTCGGCTTGCTTCGGCAGCGTCTCCGGCTTGCGGCACTCCACATAGGGCAGCTTCGCTCCGGCCTGTTTGCCAAAAAGGTTCATCTGTTTGAAGCACGCCGGGCAGGTCCAAGCGCCGTAAAACCTGGCTCCAATTGCCCTTAGATGATCCGTCAGTTCGACGGCCTGGGAGCTGGAGTCGCGCAGGGGCTCCCCGATCGTGCTGGTCCATGGAGCGGCCAGTCCCGGTGCGACGGCTCCGCCAGCCGCGAGCAGCACGGTTGCCAGCAGGGATGAAGCAACGCCTCGCATGCCGATGCAGCTAATGGCCCGAAGCTAGGTCGCATTGATGCGTTCGGGCTTCCCTCCATGCGGAAGCAACAACGCAGGCTCTTTGCGGTGAAAATAGGAAGACCACTGAATGGGTATGGCAGACAGCGGATACAAGGACTATTTCCAGGTGCTCGGTGTTGATCGCAGTGCCGACGCTGATGCCATCAAGAAAGCTTTTCGCAGCTTGGCGCGCCAATATCATCCTGATGTCAACCCTGGTGATGCGCAGGCTGAGGCGCGTTTCAAAGAGATCAGTGAAGCCTACGAAGTGCTCTCCGACCCGGAGAAACGCCGTCGTTATGAGCAATTCGGCCAGTACTGGAATCAGGCCGGTGGCATGGGCGGGGGAGCAGCACCCGGCATGGACGTCGACTTCGGTCGCTACGGCAACTTCGACGATTTCATTAACGACCTGCTGGGACGTATCGGTGGGCCAGCAGGGAGCGGTTTCCCGGGGGGTGGATTCCCTGGAGGTGGATTCGCAGGAGGAGGTTTCCCCCGTGGCGCCCAGCCCTCACGACCTCCGGTGAATCTGGATGCCGAAGCCTCGGTGAATGTGAGTTTTGCGGAAGCCTTTCGGGGTGGCGAGCGCAGCTTGTCTGTCAACAACGAGCGCGTTCAAGTGCGCATCCCTGCGGGAGTGAAGACCGGCTCTCGGCTTCGATTGAAGGGCAAGGGCAACCTGCAACCCGGAACCGGTCGGCGTGGCGATCTCTATCTCAATCTCAAGATTCAGGAGCACCCGATCTGGCGCTTGGAGTCGGATCAGCTGCGTGCAGATCTGCCTGTCAGCCTTGATGAACTGGCCCTTGGAGGCATGGTCTCCGTGATGACCCCAGATGGTGAGGCGCAGGTCAGCATTCCAGCAGGCACCGCCCCAGGCCGCAGCCTTCGGCTCAAGGGCAAAGGCTGGCCTGCGAAGTCAGGTCGCGGTGATCTCTTCCTCACGCTGACACTCTCCATGCCGTCCTCCTGGAGTGAGGAGGAGCGTCGTCTGCTCGAACAGTTGCGTGCCAAGCGCACGGGACATCCACGTCAAGAGTGGCTTCGTTCTGCGGCCCTCTGATCGGGTGACCTTTACGATCAAACCTTGTGTTTGGGTCTGATGGAGCTCACCTACCGCCCCCGTCGTCTTCGGCGTACACCCGCGCTACGCGCCATGGTGCGTGAGCACAGCCTCTCGGCTGCAGACTTCATTTATCCCCTCTTTGTTCATGAAGGCGCCGAGGTGGAGCCGATCGGTGCGATGCCAGGTGCCAGCCGTTGGAGTCTGGCCTCCCTCACCGGAGAAGTTCAGCGCGCTTACGACCTTGGGGTGCGATGCATCGTTCTCTTCCCGAAGGTCTCGGAGGGGCTGAAAACCGAAGATGGTGCTGAGTGCTTCAACGCCAACGGCTTGATTCCGCGCGCGATTCGCCAGATCAAACAAGCCATTCCTGAGATGGCGATCATGACCGATGTCGCCCTGGATCCCTACTCCTGTGATGGTCATGACGGGATCGTCAGTCAGGAGGGAGTCGTGCTCAACGACGAGACCATTGAACTGCTCTGCAAGCAGGCGGTTGTGCAGGCTGAAGCGGGTGCTGATCTGATCGGTCCCAGCGACATGATGGATGGCCGCGTTGGAGCGATTCGTGAAGCCCTCGACGATGAAGGCTTTGAACATGTGGGGATCATCAGCTACACAGCGAAGTATTCCTCCGCGTATTACGGACCCTTCAGGGAAGCTCTCGACTCAGCACCGCGTGCCGCTGGCAGCAAGCCGATCCCCAAAAACAAAGACACCTATCAGATGGATCCCGCCAATGCTCGGGAGGCCATCACCGAAGCCCAGCTCGACGAGCAGGAGGGCGCCGACATCATGATGGTGAAGCCTGGTTTGGCATATCTCGATATCATCCACCGCCTTCGCCAGGAATCAGAACTTCCCATCGCTGCCTACAACGTCAGTGGTGAGTATTCGATGGTCAAGGCCGCGGCGGAACGGGGCTGGATCGACGAAAAGGCCGTCGTCTTGGAGACGTTGCTGAGCTTCAAGCGCGCCGGTGCCGATCTGATTCTCACGTACCACGCCTGCGATGCAGCGGCCTGGTTGAAGGAGGCCTGATTCGATGGCAACAGTTGATCAATCGACGGGTGTGGATCGCCTCGGGCACGTGGCGATCCGCGTTGACAATGTTGATCGGGCTGTTGCCTTCTACACCGATTTGGGGATGCGCCTGGTCTGGCGCGCCGACGATTGGTGCTACCTGGAAGCCGGGGAAGGTCGCGATGGCCTCGCCTTGTTAGGCCCGGATTACAAGGCCGCTGGCCCACATTTCGCCTTCCATTTTCGCGATCGTGCTGAGGTTGATGTGATTCATGACCGTCTCAAAGCGCAGGGTGTGCACGTTGGTGCCGTCCATGACCATCGCGACGGCACGGCGTCTTTTTATCTAAAAGATCCGGAAGGCAACTGGCTCGAAATGCTTTATGAACCCCCCGGTGGCATCCCCTCCAATTGCAGTTGACTTGAGTCAAGAGGCGGACCGGGCTCAGCAGGAAACACTCGAACTGCTGGAGTGGCATCGGGTTTGTGACCATCTCAGCGGCTTTGCGAGCACCGGCATGGGTCGTGATGCTGCGCGGCTGCAGCCGTTGCCGGCCAGCCTGGCGGAGTCGAGAACACGCCTGGCCGAGACCGTTGAAATGGCGGTGCTCGATGACCTCACTGAAGGTGGTCTCAGCTTCCGCGGGGTTCAGAACCTGATGCCGGTGGTGCTGCGCTGCAGCAAAGGGGGTGTGGCTTCCGGTGAGGAGCTTTTGGCCGTGGCGGAAACATTGGCAGCGGCCCGTCGTCTGCGCCGTCAGATCGACGAGCCCGAGCTGCGCCCGGTTTGCACCAGCCTGATTGAAACCATGGTGACGCTGCCGGAGTTGGAGCAGCGGCTCAAATTTGCCCTAGAGGAGGGTGGTCGTGTTGCCGATCGTGCCAGCTCTGCGTTGTCGGCGCTTCGGCATCAATGGCATAGTCTCCGCCAGGATCGTCGAGACAAGCTGCAGGAGTTGCTGCGGCGCTTGGCCCCATCCCTGCAGGACAGTGTGATCGCCGAGCGTCATGGCCGTCCGGTTCTGGCGGTGAAGGCCGGTGCGGTGAGCCAGGTGCCGGGTCAGGTTCACGACAGTTCGGCCTCAGGCAGCACCCTCTTTGTGGAACCCCGCTCGGTGCTCACCCTCGGCAACAAGCTGGTGGAGCTGGAATCCCGCATCCGGGATGAGGAACGCAAGGTGTTGGCGGAGCTGAGCGCTCTGGTGTCGGAGGAAGCCTCTTCCCTCAACCAACTGGCAGCCGTGCTGCGAACCCTTGATCTTGCTTTGGCTCGTGGGCGCTACGGCCGCTGGCTTGGAGGTGTGGCTCCCCAGCTTGAGGACACAAAGGACGCTCCCTTCAGCTTTAGAGGTCTCAGGCATCCCCTGTTGGTTTGGCAGCACAAACGGGCGGAAGGGCCTCCGGTGGTCCCGATTTCTGTGGAGGTATCGCCGGAGCTGCGGGTGGTGGCGATTACTGGGCCGAACACGGGTGGCAAGACGGTCACTCTGAAAAGCATCGGTCTCGCGGCACTGATGGCGCGCGCCGGCATGCTCTTGCCGTGTGCGGGGCAACCTTCATTGCCCTGGTGTGCTCAGGTGCTGGCGGATATCGGTGATGAACAATCCCTGCAGCAGAGCCTGTCCACCTTTAGTGGTCATGTGAAGCGCATCGGGCGCATCCTGGAGGCATTGCAGGGGGGTGGTGCTCCCGCTCTGGTGCTGCTGGATGAGGTGGGTGCCGGAACGGATCCCAGCGAGGGAACGGCCTTGGCCACGGCTTTGCTCAAGGCTCTTGCTGAACGAGCCCGACTCACGATCGCCACCACACATTTCGGTGAACTCAAGGCCCTGAAATATGACGACGCTCGTTTTGAGAATGCCTCTGTGGCCTTCAACCCTGAAACGCTGTCTCCCACGTATGAATTGCTGTGGGGAATTCCTGGACGCAGCAATGCGCTGGCGATCGCGACGCGGTTGGGCCTTGACCCCGACGTCCTTCAGCAGGCGAAGCAGCTCCTGGCTCCTGGAGGTGATGGTGAGGTGAACAGTGTGATTCGCGGCTTGGAGGAGCAACGACAGCGCCAGCAGGCCGCGGCGGAAGACGCGGCAGCACTGCTGGCACGCACCGAGCTTCTGCACGAGGAGTTGCTGCAGCGCTGGCAGAAGCAAAAGCAGCAGACAGCGCAACGCCAGGAGCAGGGCCGTCAGCGGTTAGAGCAGTCGATCCGTAAAGGCCAGAAAGAGGTCCGCACGCTGATTCGCCGGCTTCGTGATGAGCGTGCCGATGGGGAAACCGCCCGGAGGGCTGGCCAACGGCTCCGCACATTGGAAGACCATCACCGCCCGACCCCCGAACGGAGTGCACCCAAGCCGGGGTGGCGTCCGGCGGTGGGTGATCGCGTGCGGTTGTTGGCTCTTGGTAAAGCGGCGGATGTCTTAGCCATTACCGATGACGGCCTTCAACTCACGGTCCGTTGCGGGGTGATGCGCACCACAGTGGATCTGGTTGCGGTGGAAAGTCTTGATGGTCGCAAGCCTGAGCCGCCCCCTAAGCCTGTGGTGAAGGTGCAAGCTCGTTCTGCCAGCGGCGCTGGTGCGCAGGTGCGCACCAGCCGCAACACTGTGGATGTGCGTGGCATGCGGGTGCATGAAGCCGAAGCGGCGGTTGAAGAACGCCTCCGCAGCGCCAATGGCCCGGTGTGGGTGATCCATGGCATCGGAACGGGCAAGCTCAAGCGTGGCCTGCGCAGTTGGTTGGATACGGTGCCTTATGTGGAACGGGTGACGGATGCCGAACAGGGGGACGGCGGACCGGGGTGCAGTGTTGTCTGGGTGCGGTGAGGGTAAACAGCCAGTCGGTTCATCCCAAGTGTTGCGATCAGGTGTTGATGTAGAGCCCAGGTGTTGGTTTGAAATCAGTGGGTTCGACTCCACGCCATAAAACCTTTGTATCAACCCAATTCATTTGAGTTTGCTTCCAAATGAAACAGGGCTAATGCTTCGGTTTGTGGTCCGTTCGCGGAGTGTTAAGGCGCCGATAACTGTTGGTCTCGGATCGCTTCTCCATCGTCATCAAAGAGTCTCCATCCGGTTGGATCAGATTCCAGGTTGATTTGATCGCCTGGGTTCACATTGACCTCCGGCGTGCTTCTTACTTGTATTAGATGCCCTCCATCTTCGAGTCGACAGGTCAAGATCTGTTCATTACCAAGACGTTCGCAATGGCTCACTTTTGCTTTTAGGTTTCTGTTCGTTGCGGGTGCCAGATGCCAATGTTCTGCTCTCAATCCGGCAGTGAGATTTTGGCCCTCTCTCCGAAGCAATCGCTCCATCATTTCCCCCTCGACTTGTATGCGTTTCCTGCCCAGGATGAGGGTCGCGTTCGGTCCCACAGTGACTGGCATTAGGCACATCGGTGGGCTCCCTATGAATTGGGCGACGAAGATATTGGAGGGCCATTGGTATAACTCCATGGGCGTCCCAAGTTGTTGCAATCGCCCTTGGTTTAGTACCGCGATGCGGTGTCCCATGGTCATTGCTTCGACTTGGTCATGGGTGACATAAACAGTTGTTGTCCCCAGTTCTCGCTGCAGTTCGACAATTCTTTGACGCGTGCTCGTTCTGAGCTTGGCGTCCAGATTGCTGAGGGGTTCATCCATTAGGAACACCTCAGGATTTCGCGCCATGGCCCGTCCGAGGGCGACCCGTTGTTTTTGGCCACCAGACAGTTCCTTCGGCCATCTGTCGAGCAACTCAGTCAATTCCAGTGATTTGGCGACTGTGGCAATCCTGGTCTCGATCCTTTGCTCCCTGACAGATCGCACACGCAGTGGATTTGGTAACGACCGCGTGGCTCGAAAGGCTTGATCCTGGATGCGTTGGAGTGTGGATCTCGATTGGCTTCTTCGTAGGCCAAAGCTGAGGTTGTCCCGCACACTGAGATGCGGGTAGAGCGCGTAGCTCTGGAACACCATCGCGACGTTGCGGCGTGCAGGCGGCACATCGCTGATGGGCCGGGTTCCGATCCTGATTTCGCCGCTTGTGGGCCTGTCAAGACCAGCAAGGAGTCGGAGCAAGGTGCTTTTGCCGCAACCCGAGGGGCCAACCAACACCAAGAATTCACCATTTTGGATTGTCAGATTCAACTGACGAATCACTTCAACGGGATCCCCACCGCCGCGTGCTGGGTAGGTCTTGCTGAGGTCTTCGAAACGGACGCCGGCCAACGGCAGAACTGCATCGGCTGAATCTTAGGGTTATGGATTGGATTGAGCCGGCAGCACCGTGCAGTTCATCGATCAGGCACGGATCACGGTCCGAGGTGGGCGCGGCGGCGACGGTATCGCTGCTTTCCGTCGAGAAAAGTACGTTCCTGCTGGAGGCCCCTCCGGCGGTGACGGCGGCAATGGGGCACCTGTGGTCCTTGAGGCCGACAGCAACCTGCAAACTCTGCTCGATTTCAAATACAAACGCCTGTTCGCTGCCGATGACGGTCGGCGCGGTGGTCCGAACAAGTGCACCGGTGCCTCGGGAAAGGATCTGGTGATCAAGGTGCCTTGCGGCACAGAAGTCCGACACCTGCGGACCGGCATTCTTCTTGGTGATCTCACGACTCCGGGCGAGCGTCTCACTGTCGCTTTCGGGGGCCGTGGTGGTCTGGGCAATGCCCACTACCTCAGCAATCGCAACCGTGCGCCTGAGAAATTCACTGAGGGCCGTGAGGGTGAGGAATGGCCCCTGCAGCTGGAACTCAAGTTGCTTGCTGAGGTGGGCATCATTGGTCTTCCCAATGCCGGGAAGAGCACCTTGATCGCCGTGCTGTCTGCTGCGCGACCCAAGATTGCCGATTACCCCTTCACCACGTTGGTCCCGAACCTTGGTGTTGTGCGCCGACCCAGTGGGGATGGAACTGTTTTCGCAGATATTCCGGGGCTCATTGAAGGGGCTGCCCAGGGTGCAGGTCTTGGGCATGATTTTCTGCGTCACATCGAGCGCACCCGCCTGCTGATCCACTTGGTTGACGCCGGTGCTGAGGATCCTGTGGCTGATCTGCACGTTGTTGAGCAGGAGTTGGAGGCCTATGGCCATGGCCTCGTCGATCGACCGCGTCTGTTGGCAATTAACAAGCAGGAGCTGGTCTTAGAGGAGGATCTCCCCAAGCTTCTCCAGGATCTTGAAACCGCGAGCGGTCGCCCTGTGTTGAGTATCTCCGCTGCGATGGGAGCCAACCTTGATCAGTTGCTGGCATCCACTTGGGCGGAGCTCGGGGTTTGAGTCAGATCGCACCAAATGTTTCCGTGTTTTCGGCCACACGGATGCTTGTGGGATATGCGATGTGGAGCCATAACGGGAGTGGTCTCTCGCATGACATGACCTTCTACACCTGTCTCGACAACAAAGGCGACGTGATCGCTCGTTGCCAAACGAAAGAGGATATTGCGGTACTCCAGCGGATGGGTCGACCCATCGCTGAAGTCAAGCAAATGCGCAAAGAGGAAGCTGTCGTCTGCAGTCTGACCGGCAGCCCCTCCGACTACAACGAGGACTACTGAGCCCCCGTTGGATTTCCTTGGCTCGTTGCCTTAGTCGTCGTAGACGCGGCACTCATCTGCATCGGGATTGGCCTCGCAATGCAGCTCAAGGGAGGTGGGGTCGTGGCTGTCGCCGGGGTGATGCTCCTTGTATTCCTCCAGCGACTTGAGCTCTTCGGTGAGGTGACGAACCTTGGCATCGTCTCCAGCAGCTTTGGCTGCTTGGATCTCCGATTGATCCTTTTGGATGTGCTCTTCGATGGACTTCATAAATACAGACCGTGGCCTCGACTCACCTTACGGCGATTCATCGGTTTTGGAGTGGTGGAATCCACCCCCATGACCTTCCGACAACGTTGACTTGAAGCAGTGGTATCCGTGGCTACAGGTACCGGCGCAGATCGTTGTTCATGGCGCTAATTCGCTGAGTTCCAACCAGCGTTCTTCGGCCTGTTCGATTCGGGAGATTAGATCAGCCAAATCCAGGCTCAGCTTCGCCATATCAGCACCCTCTCGTGTCATTTGCTGTTCAAGATTGCCTTTCTGCAGCTCCAGTTCTGGGAGCTGTTGGTCAAGACGAGCAAGCTCCTTGTTTTCCTTGAAGTTCCGACGACGTGGGCCCTCGCGCTTGGTCTCGCGGCTGCGTTCCTGTTTTGGGGCGGAGGGTTTGGACACCACGTTCTGGTTGCGTTCCTCTTGGCGTTGCTGCTCAAGAAACGCGCTGTAGTTCCCTTCAAAACGGTTCAGCCGTCCTTCTTCAAAGGAGAACAAACGATCGACGGTGCGATCGAGGAAGTAACGGTCATGGGAGACCACAATCACGCAGCCCCGGAAGTCCTCGAGAAAGTCTTCGAGAACACTGAGGGTTTGGACATCGAGATCGTTGGTGGGTTCGTCCAGCAGCAGCACGTTGGGTGCCTGGATCAGCATTCGGCAGAGGGTGAGTCGCCGGCGCTCGCCTCCAGAGAGCTTGGCCAAGGGGCTGTGCTGCTGGGCGGGTGGAAACAGAAAGCGTTCCAGCAGTTGTGATGCGGTGACCTGCTCACCCCCCAGATCGATACGGCTTGCCGCTTCCTCGACAAATTCGATCACCTTGCGTTCGAGTCCTTTGCCTTGGTTGAAGGCGTCGGTGTGCTGGTCTAGGTAGCCGATGTGAACGGTTTCCCCAAGGCGCAGGGTCCCCTGGGTGGGCTCTTTCCGTCCAGCGATGAGATCGAGCAAGGTGGATTTGCCGCTGCCGTTGGGGCCGATGATGCCAATGCGGTCTTCTGGGCTGAAGCTGTAGCTGAAGCCATCCAGCAGAAGGCGGCCTTCGCTGGAGCCATCTGCTGTCACGCCAACCGCCTCGGCTTCAATGACCTGTTTCCCGATGCGACGGCTGATGCCGTTCATCTCCAGCTTCGACTTGGCCTGGTTCGGTTTCTGCTCGCGCATCGCTTCGATGCGTTGCAAGCGCGCTTTTTGTTTGGTGCTGCGGGCCTTGGGCCCCTGCCGTAGCCATGCCAGTTCACGGCGCAGCACACTTTTGAACTTGGCCGCTGACGCTGCTTCCGAGGCGTCTTCTTCTGCTTTGTGTTGCAGAAAGGTGCTGTAGTTCCCCTGGTAGGTGCGCGCTTGACTTCGGTCGACCTCCACCATTCGCCGTGTCACTCGATCGAGCACGTAGCGGTCATGGGTGACCAGCACCAGGGCGCCTGGATAGCGATCCAGCCAGCTCTGTAACCACTCCACCGCGGCGGCATCGAGGTGGTTGGTGGGTTCATCCAGCAGCAGCACATCTGGGCAGGCCACCAGGGCTGAAGCCAGTCCCACCCGTTTGCGATAGCCGCCGGAGAGGTCGTCGACCGGGCGTTGGAGATCGCTGATGCCTAATTTTTGCAGCACTTCCCGGCATTGCTGCTCCAAACTCCAAGCCTCTTCCTCATCCATGCGTTGGCTGAGCTGACCCAGCTCCGAGAGCAGAGCTTCATTGCTGGGGTCTGCGGCAATCGCGTCGCTGAGGGAGCTGAATCGCAACAGCAGATCCCGTTTGGCACCGCAGCCTTCCAGCACCTGTTCCAGCACAGATAGCCCAGGGGTGATGCGACTCTCCTGGCCCACCAGCTCCACTCGAAGCCGGGGCGAGCAGCGGCGTTCCCCCTCACCGAGGGGTTCCTGCCCCGCCAGAACTTTCAATAGCGTTGATTTACCCGCGCCATTGGGGCCGATCAGCCCCAGCCTTTCGCCTTCCCCGATGTGGAGATCGAGGCCGGAGAAGAGGGTGCGGATTCCAAAATCCTTGGCGGCACCCACCAGGCTGATCAAACTCACGGCGTGCCTGCTGGAAGTTGACCGTCCAGATAAGCAAACACACTTTTATCGCCCACATCTGCTGCCGCATCCATGCCGAATTTCCGCAGGGCCAGCAGCACCAGCAGCAACGCTGCACTCCCCAGCAAGACCAGGCAGAAAGAACCGCTGATCAGCCCTAGCAGATGTCCCAGCAGTGCTGCTGGCAGCAGCAAGGTGAGGCCGATGGCTTCGGGCCTTTGGAAGCAGAAAAACTCCTTGAAGCCGATCCCTGCCAAGGCTGCGAACAGGGGGCCGACGGCCAGGATCCACAACGGCTGATCTCGCAGGGTGGCAAGGGCTGTGGAGGGTCCTGCATGCATCAGTAGGGCGCCCCAACCGATGCAACCGGTGAGCCAAAACAGTTGAAGAGCGCGGTGCAGAGGGCGGAGATAGATGTGAATCCAGCGCAGGGACAGCCCCAGTGCAGTGGCGATCGGAAGCACCCAGACCCAAGCCCAGGTGCTTCCGATTCGCCACCACTGCAGCAGTCCTGCGGCCAGGCTGAGGCCAGTGATCAACAGGGCGATCCGATAGGAACGCACCTCCTGGCGGTCGATCTCTGTGATGGAGTAGGTGCCGTAGACACCGTCAAAGGTTGGATCTGCGCTGGTCATCCCGACGGAGCCGTGCTGTTTACCAGTGTGCTCAGGTCTGGACCGGCTGGAACGATCCCACCGGGATTGAGGGGAAATAAGGCGCCGAAGTAGTCGTGTCGCCAAGCATTCCCATCGCAGGTGTCGGCGATGCCAGGCAAGGCGTACAGCCGTTGTCGCCAGTGCCAGAGGTTCGGGTAATGCCAGAGCGGGCGCCGGCTACAGCCAAACAGCGGTGCGTAGACCAGTTCCCAGCGGATCAGGGTGGGGAACAGCCGCACATCTGCCAGGGTTAGTGAGCTGCCACATAGCCAGGGGCCGTTGGTCTCCAGGCTCTGCTCCACCGCATCTAAGGCGGCAAAGAGATTGCTTTCGGCACGGTCGTAGGCCGCTTGGTTGCGGGCGAAACCACAGCGGTAAACACCGTCATTCACTGCTGGTTGCAGCAGGGCCTGCCAGGCCTCGATCCTGTTGGCCGACTCCGGCGGTGCGAGGTCGACAACGGAGTCTCTGTGGGGCCAGCGGTTCAACAGTTCCACCAGTGGAGCACTGTCGTTGCCCAGCAGGACGCGGGTCTTGGGGTCCACCAGCACAGGAACGGTGGCCCGGTAGGTGGGTGGAGCGCCGCAGTGCCGGTAGAGCTTCAGCAGCGTGTCGCACCCCTCCCAGGCTGGAGTGAGGGCCCAGCGTCCTGCGTTGTGATCCGCTGTCGCCATCAGGAGGATCACGCTGTCTTGAAGATGGCGCAACTGATGCACCAACCAGGTGCGATGCGCCCAGGGACAACTGCGCCCGATCACGAGGAGAGGGCGCTGAGTTGGGCTGCGTTGGAGCAGCTCCTCGCGGTTCAGGGTCGGTGGGGGGAGCGGATCGCTGCTCGGACGTGTGTAATTGCCTCCGGTATCGGCTGGCCCCAGCCCACCCATGAGCCGTTGCCATTGCCATCGCCAGCCGTGACGGGCGGCACTGACCACAACAGGTGGGATCGACATGGCTCGGTTTGGATCGCTTTTATCTTCGCTGGGAGTCGTGCTTCAGTCAGAACCCCGAGCGCTATGTCCATGACCAGCTGTGGCGTTCTGGTGGTGGCCGGCACCCATGGGAACGAGGTCAATGCACCATGGCTGCTTCGGCAGTGGCAGGCCAACCCTGATCTGATTGATGCGGCTGGGCTGCCGGTGCAGAGGGTGATTGGCAATCCTGAGGCGTTCCTTCGTCGCTGCCGCTACGTGGATCGCGACCTCAACCGCTGTTTTCTCCCGGATCTGTTGGATCGGGAGACCTCTGGCTTGGAATTCCAGCGAGCAGGCGAACTCCTTCGGCTGCACGGCTGCAACGGAGAGCAACCGTGTGCCGTGGCACTTGATCTGCACAGCACCACAGCAGCCATGGGCAATTCACTGGTGGTGTACGGGCGTCGGCCTGCCGATCTTGCCCTCGCCGCTCTGGTTCAGGAGGCTCTCGGCCTGCCGATCTATCTGCATGAAGCGGATGCCCAGCAGACTGGCTTCCTGGTGGAGTGCTGGCCCTGCGGACTGGTGATTGAGGTTGGCCCCGTTCCTCAAGGTGTCCTTAACGCCAAGATCGTTGAGCAGACTCGTCTCGGCTTGGAAACCTGCCTAAGGGCCTTGGACCAGGTTCGTCAGGGATCAGCCCGGCTTCCGGGTGCTCTTGTGGTGCATCGACACTTGGGGAGTCGCGATCTTCCGAAGGGCGAGGACGGTGAACCGCTTGCCCTTGTTCATCCCGAGCTTCAAGGGCGCGACTGGCAGAGCATCTCTTCTTCTCAGGCCATGTTCAGAGCTGCGGACGGGACGGATCATGGTGAGCTCTGGGTTGATGGCGAGATCCCGGTGTTTGTGAACGAAGCGGCCTATGCCGAAAAAAGCATCGCCTTTTCCTTCACGCGCCGGGAGGTCTGGCCTGTAGAGGAAACCTGGCTGCCGGCATTGCAGCAGCTGTTGTGCGCAGCTCAACCACAGGCCCAGACACCCTTGCCCTCTTGAGAGCAGATCAGATTGCTCGTCTGGCCGTCGGCCCAGTACATCCGAAGTCGGTCATCCTCGGTGCCGATCCGCAAGGTGAGGGAGCGGAGGGGGCCTGCCGGGGTCTTGCTGTCGGGAGATCTCAGTGCCTCAAGCTCCTGCTCCAGCTGGTTGAGCCTTTGCTCAAGCTGTTCAAGCGAAGCGCGCGCGTTGGCGTCTGGATTGTTGCTGCCGGAGGGCACCAGCCCACAGCTGGTCAGGCCAATGGAAGCAACCCCAAGACAAAGCAGTTGGATGAAACGCTGCATGGGCCCTTACTGATTGGCCCCAGCCTCTCAGCAGTAATGGCCTCGGGCCAGCCGTTCACTCCAATAAACCGTTGCACCCTGAGCCTCCAGCTCCATACGCCTGTGACGGGCCTGCGCCAGGGGAACGGTCTCCTCCAGGCGATGGCCGGCTTGCATCCAGCGGATCAGAACCAACGGTTGCCCTGGTGAGTCTCATGAATCTTAAGCCTTTCGGAAGCCCCGCTTTCTCGATGCGCCCCGCTTTGACTGTGTTTCCGCAATCTGTGGACACACAGCGCAATCTGTGGACACACAGCGCAAACTGTGGACACACAGCGCAAACTTCCGTTACACTCGCAACCAGGCAGGGCTTTCCTGCCCTTCCTTAAACCGTTCCTTCGGGAACATTTCTTTCCGTTCTCATGACCACCACCCTCCAGCAGCGCTCCG
>Ga0189289_10454_pt1 | contig 13884 bp, 15 predicted proteins | sample UW106minimetaG_FD_130313 | JGI IMG/M metagenome (GOLD analysis project Ga0189289, IMG submission 130313) | Marine microbial communities from the Costa Rica Dome - UW106 mini metaG | ecosystem: Environmental > Aquatic > Marine > Oceanic > Photic zone | place: Costa Rica: the Eastern Pacific...
ACTGGCCAAAATCTTTCCTGCACCGCAGAAAGCGCGAAAAGCCTGACCAGAAAGGCACTCGCGCGCAGACCAAAGCACCGATTTCTGCGGCAGCAATACGTTGTTTTTCAACAGAATCGGCCCAAAGCTGACATTGGCGAAACACTCGTGCAAAGGCCGATCTACAACCCAAAGCGGACATGGTACGATAGTGCCGTTTGTCAGGCCTGAATAAAATGTGGCACAAACCGGGACAAATCCTGCGTTACTTCGGAACTGTCCTCACGGATGCACAGTCCACAGGCTTTGTCGCCTATCACCCAAGACCCAATCATCATGTGGTCCACGCCAAAACGGGCTGGGGGGTGATATGCTTGAACAATGCTACCTTCCGCGCCGTATTGCCCCTCTGTTTCCAAAATCGGTCGGCCCGGCCTGACCACTCTGATGTTGGCGCCTTCCCTGCTAAACAGAGGCTTCTGAACGTGGGCGGTCTCTTTGACCCATTTGGGCACGACATCGGCAAACCAGCTGGGGAGAAGGTTTGGATGATCCGGGAACATCTCCCAGAGCAGCGGCAGAATTCCCTTGTTCGACAAAATGGCCTTCCAAGGCGGCTCCAACCATTTCTGTGGCGCTGTCAGAAGCGCCGGACCAAAGCGCTCGCGTAACATGTCTTCCCATGGGTAAAGTTTGAAAATTGTGTCGATCACATAGTCATCATCATCTGCAAATCGCCCTTGATGATCGATACCAATGTCCTCGATGGCGACAAACTTTGGCTCCAAACCCGCCTGCTTGGCACAGTCTTCCAAATACCTCACCGTTGCGCGCTCTTCTTCAAGGTTTTTCACGCTCGAAAAGTGGAGGCGATACCCTGGCGCAAACATCTGCTGCAACCGCTCAATGAGCGCATCTTGTACCGAATTGAATTGATCTGTGTCGGCTGGCAATACGCCGGCCTGAATTTGCTGCTCAAGCCAGACCCACTGGAAAAAGCCCGTTTCATAAAGGGCCGTTGGCGTGTCGGCGTTGAACTCCAACATCTTCGCCGGTCCAGTGCCGTCATAATGAAAATCAAACCGGCCATACAAAGATGAATCGCTCCGCAGCCAGCTCTCTTTGATCCACGCGTGGTAAGCCTGAGGAATGGCCAGCCTTTCCATCAGGGCTGAATCCGCTACGACATGCGCGACAAGTTCCAAGCACATCTGCCAAAGCTCGGATGTCGGGTCTTCGATTTCATTCTCGATTTCGGACAGCGAAAAGCAGTATGCGCGGCTCTCATCCCAATACGGCGCGCCGTACATCGAGTGAAAACCAAAGCCCAGTTTTTCGGCCAAGGCCTTCCAGCCTGGACGTTCCGGTAAAGCGACGCGCTCCATTTAGGGTTAGAGCTTGGCCAGCAGAGTTTGCACATCATTGCGTGCAGGATTTTCTAAAGCCTTGATTTTGTCTTCCAGAGCTTCCCCGGACACCAGCTTCACCTCTTCGTCTGCGGCCGCAAGCACGGCCTGCTGATGGGCCTGTCGCTCCTCCAGACGTTCGAGGCTTGCCATGGCATTGGACATCCGATCGGAGGATGCCGAGGTGCCGACAGCGGCCGCTTTTTGGGCTAAAATCAAGGCCTCATTGGCTTTTGCGGCTTCGATTTTGCGCTGTAAAGTCTCGATCCGGGATTGAGATTGTTTCAGCGCGGCGTCCATGCCGTCCTCGGTCTGCCGATACTGATCCGCGAGGCCCTGTTCGGTTTCCGCTTTGTCGCGAAGTTTCAAAACGCTCTCGATGATTTCTACTGCGAGAGGCTCGTCGCCTTGTTGTTTGGCCGTTCTTGCGGCGTTGGTGCGGCGCTCAATTTCCGCCATCAACTCAGATACGGATTTTTCCTTGGTCATACGATTGGCAACCATGCGGGATTTTTCGTCTCTCGCCTTGGAAATCGCGTCTTTGGCTTCACGCATTTCCTGATCCAGAATGCGCATCAGGTTGGCGTCGACCACAGCTTCGGCGGCTTCGTTAGCCCCCCCTTTGACTGCGGTGACCAGTTTTTTCCAAATGCTCATGCCGCATCTCCTTCGGTTGAACGGGGGCCGATGTCTTTTGCCAACTCCAATGCACTTTCGGCAATCGCTGAAAACTCTTCCAGAATTTCTGTCAACGACGCGGAGCGGGACACAGCACCAAACAATTCGTAGACGTCTTCCCCGTCTACAACGTCAATACTGAGTGCGCACAGAGGCAGCAGGGTCTTATGGGTTCTAAGCATCATAGCTTCAAACGCTGCAGGATCCTCCTGCGCGCTGCGCGGCCACAAGATCGCTGACGTTAAAATTTGCGTGTCGCTGACGGCCACATGCAAGACAAGATCACCAGCAGATCCGAGAGTGACTTCAATCACGCCAGAGCCCTCAACTGGGATGCAGGACAGTCCTGAGGCCTCGCCCAGCTCAGTTATTGCTGCTGCCAAAGACTGAGTTGTCCATAAGTCTACTGAATTATTCATAGGTCCCCTCAAAAAGCGTTTAGCCCAGCCATATGGGTAAGAACGGTCGCAGGGACTTTCAAGGCAAAACACCACCTAAAAGTGTTTGACACCTGATGGTTTTGCCACAAGTATTCGAGCAACAGAACAGCCGACCGTACAAAGTGCCAGTCCTTACAAGAATTATTTCCCGCATTTACAGCGAGCTGCTGGAGTTGAAGTGGTGGCTTTTGAGCCTGTTCACTACCACGTTTTTTGCGGTCTCCTGGATTTTGTTTCGTTTTGTTGGCGAAGCGGAAATCACCGAAAGTATCACGACGTATATCTACTTTGCGGCAACCACTGCGTCGACTGTGGGATATGGAGATATTTCGCCGCAAACCCAGGCAGGGCGTCTAATTGCCGCGTTCTGGTTCTTCCCCGGAGCGCTGTTGGTGTTTTCGGCGTTTCTTGGGCGGCTTGCTGGCGGCATGGTAGAAAGGATTAGGCGCATGGCTGATGGACTTGGGAGCTACGACAAACTCAAAGGTGCTACCGTTATTGTTGGGTATCACCGCGATCACACACCTGTCATGATCGAAAACCTGATTGCCGGGCAAGACGGCGACAAAGACATCGTTTTACTAACAAAGAACTCCGACGTGGATTTGCCAGAGGGCATTAAATTGGTGAAATCTGATCGCCTTGATGCATTGTCATCTCTGAAGCGGGCGGCAATTGCGGACGCCGAAAAAGTCATGGTCTACGCAGGTTCAGACGCCGAGACATTCAACACCTGTTTGGCGATCCGTGAGCTTAACGAAGGGCTGCATATCGCGGCCTTTTTTGAAGATCGGGATACAGCGCGGCGCGCGGCGAAACTGGCTGGGTTGGAGGCAATTGTCTCCAACGCCTCAGAAGCCTTGGTGAGAGCGGCTCAGGATCCCGGTGCGGGCAAAGTACTCAAAGCGCTATCGGCAGCCAACGTCGGTGCAACGATATATTCGGCCACGGTCAATGCACAAACCGACACATCCGCATTAAGATTGGCGCTCGATGCGTCAGAGGCAACTCTCATCTGTGTCTCGCAAGACGGTGGCCACGACTTCGAATTTGCCCCATTTCAGCCTATGATAAACGAAGGTAGCGCATTTTTCTATCTTTGTACGAAGCGTCTGTCCGCGCAACAAATTGCCGACGGTTTCGGGGGCGCACATGTTTCGATCACTGTTTAATCGAACACCCAACAAATCCCTTCCCGAGGTGGCCAACCTAACTTTGGGCCGGACCTTCACAGTTGATGTGGTGGAACGAAAGTTGATCCCCGAGGACGCATTGTTTGTTGCCCCTGATAGAGATTTGCAAATCGTTGCTCAGGGTATTTGTGATTTGGGGGAACAATCTTTTTTGCATCGGTTCTATCCCAATGATGATCGTTTTTTGCTCCAGGTTCAGGGCGGCGACGGACACAAAGACATGCGCATCGACGAAATCGTTCTGTGGTACGCGCATGAAGTTCGGTACCTGTCAAAAGACGAAGATTGGGACAAATTAAAGACAGCGATGCGCGGTGCCAGCTTTGTTCTGTCTAATGGAGTAGAAACGACAGAGTTTTCGCGCGTCTGGTTTGATCATACTCCAGGAGACGAAGCACCGATGGGCTACATCGAAGAAATCCATGACACCGAAGGTGGCGAGCCAACCAACAAAATCTATCAGACAGCGATGCTCTTTGGGCGGGGACTGAGTGACGGCTCCGATGAGATGCTATTGGTGAACCTTGAGGAGCCCGAGGAAGGCGAATGCGCTGCGTCTTTCCTAATTGGCCGTGCCATCGCCCAGCACGCACTTTTTACTTAATAAGGGAACTAAGATGACAATGATCATTTCAACGCTTTCGGGCCTTTTGCCTTTCTTGGTGTATTTTGGGACAGCGCTGTTCCTTCTGATGCTCTTTATGTCCATCTACATGCGTCTCACCCCCAACGACGAGATCGCCCTTATCAAAGACAACAATGCCGCCGCGTCCGTGGTGCTAAGCGCTGCCTTTGTTGGCTTCTCAATTCCATTGGCCAGCGCGGCTGCAAACTCAGTCAATCTGGTTGACTTCATCGTGTGGGGGCTCGTCGCCGGCATAGCTCAGCTTTTAGTATTTCTGGTTTTCCGTCGTTTCTATCCCCTGGTTTCGGAACGGATCAGCCAAGGTGAAATCGCCGTCAGCATCAAGTTGGCAGGCCTTTCTGTAACTGTTGGCCTTCTCAATGCAGCCTGCCTCACCTACTGATTTAAAAAAAGAGAATATTACCATGAAACGCTCTCGCTCGGTGAAACTATTGACGATGGCTTCGGCCACCTTGGCTCTGGCGGCTTGTGAAGAAGACGTCGATACTGAAGGTGAACTATACAAAACTGAGGCGGAATGCTTGTCTTCAGAGTTTGTGCCGGATTCCGATTGTGCACCGCTACTGACCGAAGGCCTGCGCATCCATGATGCAACCGCACCCAGATATATTTCGATGAGCCTCTGTGAATCAGAGCATGGTCGGTCGGAATGCGCTGCGGTGTCGTCCTCATCCCCCCTCTACTACTCACCGTCGCCATTGGGGTACCTTGTGACTGGCGCAATTGCGGGTCAGGTTGTCTCCAATCTTGTGCGTCCGGTGTATCGTGAAAAGGATCGTAGACGGTACTACACAACTGGGGGCGGGTTTGTGCGCTATATGGACAATGGACGCTACGGCACCACACGGACAAACATCGACCGCTACAATCCCAAAGTTGTAAAAGCACCACCAAGAATCCAAACGCGCACAACAGTAGCATCCCGCAGTGGATTTGGGTCTCGAAATGGCTCGTTTGGCGGTTGAAGCGCCCAAGGCAGACTGATCTTTTGAGTCACATCGAGAGCTTGATGAAAAGAACTTGAAGGTCCTTTGATATCTCGCATTAAATGAGCCCTTTGGTTCAAGCAAATTGGGCTAAACAGGATGCTCTAACAGAACCTAGCAACTCATGCGCGATCTCCATCAAAAAACTTTTTTACGAGTAGAAGGCTCGTCTGACCCACATCGTTCAGTTAACAGACCTGTAGTTCGGCGAGCAGAGTGCTCCGCTTTGGGCCAGAAGCAAAACCGTCCAAAGCCTGTTTTTTATGCGTTACTGCCATTGACGCCGAACGCAGCGAAAGTCTGCTTTCCGCCCCTCTTGCCTAGAGGCTCCGATGCTGCGAGCGCAAAGATCATGTCCGCTTTGGGCTGGCACCAGCAGTTGACAACCTTGGTTCGCACGCAGTTTCGCTGCGGACAAGCTGCCGCACTGCCGCATGGCGGCTTAGAACCCATTTTAACCGATGCTGCGCAGTGCTGGAACTGGTGAAAAGCACCAAAAGCAGACTAAAAGTCACTATTAAACTGCGGTGTATTTGGGCCGTTATTGAAGAGACGCATGCAGTCGTTGAAACCCAGTCGAATTGCGAGCAGGCAACCCCCAAGCAAGCATACGCTCACAAGGACAAAACCGCGTTCAAGTCTTTCCTCGTTGTCATGTTTCCGCTCCCGGTCATTGTGACCCGTCCTGAGTCCAATCCCAGGAACCAGTCGGCAACGTCGGACAGCAAATTCAGGTTTTGCTCACACAACAGGACACCGGCACCTTCGGCCACCCGTTCCCTGAGGCAATCAGCCATGTGGTTGATGTTTTCTGGCTGAACACCTTCCGTGGGTTCATCCAGAATGATCAGCTTCGTGTCTTCGATCATAGTTCGGACGAAGGAGAGTATCTTTCTTTCTCCGCCCGACATGGTTCCGGCAGGTTGCTTCAACCGTTCCGCCAATCTGGGGAAAAGGTCAAAATAGAGATCTGGTGGTTTTCCGCTACTCCCGAGGCTCAGGTTTTCTTGCACGGTGAGATCATCGAAAACCATTGCCGTTTGAGGCATGTAACCAACCCCCATGTGCCTTCGGGCATGGGCGGGTTGGTTGCCCATGGGCTGACCATCAAATCGGATATCTCCCTGGCTGGCTTTGATCTCACCTTGAACAAGACGGGCAAGTGTTGTTTTGCCAACGCCGTTGCGTCCAAGGACGCCAAGAAGACTGCCAGCTTCGATCTTGACGGATATTTCGAACAACACATTGGTGTCCTGATACCCGCCGGTCAGCCCTTCGATTTCCAAGAGAGCGGTCATTTTGTTCCTCCCGAATAGACTGCCTGAACTTGCGGGTTTTGACGCACTTTGTCGTAGTCATCGAATGCCAGCACCTTGCCGAGATGCAGGACCAGAACCTTGTCAGAAATTGCTTCGACAATGCTCATGTCGTGCTCGATGACTATCACCAATCTTGACGTTTCAGATTGATAGGACTGAACGAGCTTGGTCATCAGAGCCGTTTCGTCCGGGGAAAGCCCGGCACAGGGCTCATCCAACAGAAGGATGGATGGCTCTGCCGCGACTGTCATGGCGTATTCCAGGAATTGTCGGTGACCCTGCGGCAAATACTCAACCGGAGCGGTCATTTCTTCCTTCAGCGGCACTGACGGATGGCCCAGAATATCGGACAGGGATTTGGATCGCCACTGAAAGGTAGATGGCTTGAAAAGGTCACTCATCCTTAGCCTGCCCGCCATCATCGCGATGACCAGGTTTTCGGAAACGCTGAGCGAGAAGAAGACCGATGGAACCTGAAGTTTGCTACCAATGCCGTTGCTCAGCGCGGTATGAGGCGGGCGTGAATCGATCCGGACCTCGCCCAGCATGATCCGACCTCCGGTTACGGACAGGTTGCCGGTGATCGTGTTGAGCGCACTGGTCTTGCCAGCACCATTCGGGCCAATGACGCTGATAATCCCGGTGGCAGGTGTTTCAAAGGACACCGCATTCAGAATTCGAACGACACCGATCTTGAGCCGCACGTCTTCAAATCTCAGGGGCCGTGGGGTTTTGTCGAACCGCGTCTCGGGCGCTGTCACAGCCGGTGCGGCGGATGTGGGCGTTTTGGGCCTGACACGCCGGAATGCAGCCTCAAACAACTCAGCAATCCCGCCCGGAGCCTTTAGCACTACTAGAATGAACACCACCGCCATCAGCAATTCCCAGTAGGGGAAACTGTCGCGTAATTCGGTGGATGCCCAACCAACGATCACTGCTCCGATCAGCGGACCGAGCACGTGGAAGCGGCCCCCAACTGCGGTCAGGATGACCAGTTCTGCTGACAGGGCAAACCCGGTTGACGCTGGCGTTACGATGCCTTGGTGCGATGCGAACAACCCCCCGGCAAGTGCCGCGATCATGGCCGAAAACGCGAATGCCGCCCCCTTGATCATATGGGTTGGAAACCCGAGCAGTTGCATACGCGGTTCATTGTCCAGAACAGCCTTGGCGATCAGATTGACAGGCAACCGGTTCAAGATGAAGAGGAGCAGGCTGACCGCCACCGTCGCTGCAACAATGACGTAGTAGAAGCCGCCGAATGGATCGAGATTTCCAAGGCTGTTGAAACCGCTCATCCCATTGAAGCCACCGGTCAGCGACGTTGCCGTGCCCGCAACTTGTTCCGCAATCATAACCAGCGCCAACGTAATCAGCGAAAAATATGGGCCACTTTCGTTCCGTCCCCGAAAGACAAGAGCCGCAAGGACAAAGGCGGACCCCGCAATTACTGCTAATACGATGGCGGCCAATGCAAGGTTGAGGAACAGATTGCCTTCGGCTCGAAGCGTGATCGCCGTGACATAGGCCGCTATTCCGAAGAACAGGGCCTGCCCGAGTGGCAGTACTCCCGTCTTGCCCCAGAGAAACCCAATGCCCTGAGCGGCGATGCCATATATCAAGTAGAGCCCAATCTGATAGGCCATGAAATCTCCGAACAGTTCCGGGATCAGGAGCAGGACTACCAGCAGCAGACTAGCGGGAAGAAGAGCGGACGCCATTTGGTTTTAGCCACAAAAAGAGGGTTGAGAGGGTGAGGACCGCCAGATACCCGTAGGTCTGGCTGGCCACAGCACCGAGGAACGTTTGGGTTCCAGCGATAATACCGGAGCCGATTCCGAGCCCTTCGAGACTGCCAAGCCCACCGACGACAAGGGCAAAAAAAGACCGGATCAGATAGTCGAGTCCCATCATCGGCTCGATCCGAACTGTTGGGGCCAGTATCAACCCGGCAAGCCCAGCGGTGCAGCAGCCAAAGACAAAGGCCCCAGCAGAGAGACGAGCCGTGTTGATCCCGATAGCCTCGGCCAGGTTCGGATTGCCGACCATGGCTTTGATACGAGTGCCGGTTTTCGATCTGGTGTTCCACCAGTATAGCCCAATGAACCCAAGCAAGATGCCGATGATCACGGCGATACGGTAGGCCGGGTAATCCGCCCCAAAAACACAGACTGTCCCAGCTATTGGGGGGCTAACGGATTGATAGCCACGACCAAAGATCAACTCAACGATTTCACGCAAAAGAATTGCAATACCCCAAGTGGCCAGGAGGCTGTCGAACATCCGGCCATAGAGGTGACGAATGATGGTGCGCTCTAACACAAAGGCCACCGGCCCCACCGTCACCAAGCACACGGGCAGTTGCAACCAACCGGGCAAACCAAGCATTGATGTGATGACCGGAGCATAAGCCCCGATCATCACAAATTCCCCATGCGCCATGTTCATGATCCGCAGTTTGCCGAACACAATGGCAAGCCCCAGGGCGACCAGTGCAAGGGTGCTGATCTGCCAGGCCAGGTTCAGAAGAAGAACAGACGACATGGGCGGGAGATCAGTTCGAGCAAGCTTCGGAGGAAGGCACGTTGTCAAATGATGCGACAACGTTGAATGCTCCACCGCTGCCATCGGCAAGATAGATTGTCTGAGCCATGTGACGACCAATCAACGTATTGTCACCCCTCGGCGTGCTCCATGTGGTGCCCTCTGCGGCAGCATCCATGGCGGCTACATCGAGGCTACCAGCTTTGTTTGTCAATGCTGCCAGCAACATCAAACCTTCATACGCAGACTGACCCAAGCCGTTGAGAGCCGGTGCATCAGAGCCAAAGGCTGCCGAGTAGTCTGCGGCAAATGACGCCGCTGCGTCAGTCTCGATAGATGAGAAGTAGCCCGAGGACGAGTAGAGCCGATTTGCGTTGTCGGCCCCGATGCCTGCAAGTGTGTTTTCTTCGATCAAGGTTCCAAGGCGGATCGCCTGATCATCAAGGCCAAAGCCAGCGAAGCTGACATTGAACCCAACCGAGCCGCCGCCGACAAGGGTCACCAACACGGCGTCGGCCCCACTCTCCTGGATACGCTGAAGCGATGAATCAAACTCACCGACAGTGAACGGCACGTATTCTTCACCGACAACTTCGCCACCCGCATCGGCAATAAAGCCCTTTGCCAGAGCATTAGTATCACGCGGCCAGTTATAATCATGGCCGATCAGATACCATTTGGACACGCCTTCTTTTTCGGCCAGGAAGGGGATGACCGGCTCAAGCTGTTGGCTGGGTGTTTCGCCGGTGATGTAGAGCCCGTCGGCACAGGAGTTCCCCTCGTATACTGGAGTATAGACATAGGGAACCTCGCCATTGAAGCGACCTATCAGGGCTTCACGCACGGCTGAATCGTGCATGCCGACAAAGGCTTCGGCACCCTGTCCCTTCCAAAGGCGTAATGCTGCCTGAGCGGCTTCCGCCGGGGGAACGCCGACATCAGCAAAGACCAATTCGATCTGTTCACCGTTGATGCCTCCATTGGCATTGATCTGTTTCGCAGCCAGCACCGCAGAGTTTCGTGTAGATGGCCCGAACAGACCCGCAGGCCCGGAGTCCGGGACCAAGACGCCGATCTTGGTGTCGGCCGAGGCGGACATCGTTCCCAAGGCCATCGTCAATACGACACTGGACAATAGGGTTGCAGTTTTCTTCATCATGATAGCTCTCCCTTTGGTGGTTTTGGCGTCTATTGCGCCATTCCTTTTTCCGCTGCCCCGGCAAGGGCCAGCAGTGATCGGTCTTGTCCTGGCAGAGCGTCAAATTCGATGCCGACGGGCAGATCAGACGTGACAGGGCACGGCAGTGAAATTCCCGGCGCTCCGACATTCGACCCCAGATCGGTATTGCGGATGTATGTGGGGAAGGTTGGAGCTTGCTCACCGTTCAGATCGACCGTTTTGTCACCGCCGATGGGCCTTGCAGGCAGAGGTGTTGTCGGGAAGACAATCGCATCAAGCCCGTGATCCTCGAAAACCTTCCCGTAAATCCTGCGCATCTCAGGGCGGTGAATTTCCATGGCGGCCCGGTAGGCCGCTTCGGGCATCGCATCATCGCCCAACTGGCTGCCGATGGCACCGGCAACATCGGGTGACCCGATGCCTGCCACCAGTGCCTCGAACGTCACGTCGGCGGCATGTTTGGCCAGATAGGCAGGGAGGTCACGCATGACCTCGTAGAAGACGACTGGAAAACTGAAGGCTTCGTTGTGGGGCCAGATCGGTTCGAAACTAACCTCGACAAGCTTTGCCCCTTGGGACGACAAGGACGACAATTGCGTCTCAACAGCTTGAGCCACAACCGGATCGAGGTCTTCATAAAACATCTGCCTTGGGACGCCGATTGTAAACTCTGCGAGTTCCGCATCCGCAATGGCGGATGTGTCACCGGAAAGAACACCATCGAAAAGTGCAATGTCACGAACGCTTCGGGCCAAAGGGCCAACGGTGTCACGGGTATGCGAAATCGGCACGACACCATCACCCGCATACCGCCCGGTTGTCGGGCGGAACCCGATCACGCCGCACAACGCCGCAGGGATACGACATGACCCGCCTGTATCGGTGCCCAGGCCAGCCGGGAATATACCTGCCGCGACCGCTGCGGCGGTTCCCCCGGACGATCCACCAGGAATCATGTTTGAATCGTGCGGGTTTCGAACCGCACCCGTGATTGCGTTGTTTGAGGTAATCCCGAAGGCCAGTTCGTGCATTCTAGACTTGGCCCCGATGAAGCCACCGGCATGAATGATCCGCTTTACGACATCCGCGTCGTTTGTGGGCGTATGATCCAGCAGGGCCTTTGTCCCGCCGGAGGTTGGGTAATTCGTGGTGTTGATGTTGTCTTTGGCCACGAGGGGAAGGCCCGACAGAGGAGCCTCAGGGTGTGCCTGGAACGCTTCTGTTGCCGTTCGGATCAGATACTCTGGATCGAAACTTTGCAAGGCATTCAGATTCGAATACTCTGCCGCTCGACCTGCCAACGCTTCTGCATATGCAGCCGGTGCGACCGATCCGTCCTTGAACGCCTCTACCGCCGCCGTTGCATCCAATTGCTCCAAATCCAGCGTCATCCTTGCCTCCCATGTGACTGGGAAACAGGATAGGAAGCACCGGAATTAGATTCCTATCATCACAAATGATGATTTTTCTCGGCCAGGTATTGGGCCAGTTGGGTGCGGCGGTTCAAACCTGACTTACGGAATATCGCGGCAATATGGCTTCGCAATGTCGGCTTGGAAAACCCGAGCTTTTCGCAAATTTCATCATCGGTCAGCCCAAGAACTAGAAGATCAGCGACTTCGGCTTCTCTAGCTGTAAAGCCTAGCCCATCCGCGATCTGTACAAATCGGAGTGATGGTAGTTGTTCGGCCGCACTTCGTGCCCTGATCAAAGCGTTGACAAGGCTTGGGCCAACGGCGTCTATGATCTTGGCGTCACGCGGCGTGAAATCCTCCCGGTTCGCTCCGCGCCATATCCGCAGATCGCCAATGTTGTCACCCCGGTCATAGGCAAAGAAGTTCATGCCATAACAAAGACCGTCCTGTTTCAGGAAATCGTTGAAGAACTCAGTCTTTACCAAACTGTCGTGCCGCATCACCTCACTGACAGGTGTTGCCTTACGACGGTTCTGAAGTGTTGGGGTAATGGGGTCGTGGAATTGGAAATACCTTTCATACTGGCGCAGATTGTCATCGGTCATGTTGATCTGCACACAGGACACGAATTTCTGCGTGGCATCATCCCAGACGTAGGAGGCAAAGTAATCCGCCCTGAGCAGCTCCAGCATCTTCTGACCAACACGTCTCCGGACCTCAGAGTGATCGAACTCACCACTCAGGTCTCTCATGATTGAGAAGATCAGATTAGCTTCTTGGTCGGTTAGGTTCATGGCAGCTGCTTTTCTAAGGGGATCTCGATCGGGCTAAGCATAGCGAGGTAGTGGCATGCCACGAAATCTAAACTGAACGATGGTACGCGCTGTATTCTTCTGTAAAGCTTGCCGCCAACCGGTTGTTTGTCAAAAAGCGCGCATAATTGCCGTTGGTGTGCTTGCAGCAAAAGTCGGTTATGTCCGCATAGCAGCCCTATAACTCGCCAAAATCCGGCACACGTGCGCCAACGGCAGCTTTAGGAAAATTGCAATGCAGCGTTTTGGCTTCCCTCTAACGACAGTAGTGAGCCGAAAGGCGAACTTTGCAAAGTCCGCTTGACCTGCTCCCCTGAAATGTTCTCGATTTGAGTTTAGCCTGTTCTCCAAGTGAGGAGACAGACGATGAAGAGAAGCCGTTTTAGCGAAGAACAGATTATTGGTATCCTGAAGGAGCATCAGGCTGGTCTGGGCGCGAAGGAGCTTTGCCGCAAGCACGGGATCAGCGATGCAACGTTTTACAAGTGGCGGTCCAAATACGGTGGCATGGAAGTGTCTGACGCGCGGCGTTTGAAGATGCTGGAAAGCGAGAACGCCAAGCTGAAAAAGATGTTGGCCGAGCAGATGATGGATGTGGCTACACTGAAAGAGATGCTCGGAAAAAACTTCTGAGGCCCAATTCGAGGAGGGATGCTGTGGATTGGGCAATGAAGACCAAAGGCTACAATCAGCGCCGCGCTTGTGCGTTGGCAGGGATCGACCCGCGCGTGTATCGGCGGCGGGCGAAGCGCCCTGCCGACACAGAGTTGCGGACAAGGATGAAGGAACTGGCGTCGGAGCGGCGGCGTTTTGACTATCGGCGGCTGCACATCCTACTGAAGCGCGAAGGCTGGGAGGTGAACTGGAAGAAGCTTTACCGGCTCTACCGCGAAGAGGGGTTAACCGTTCGTAAACGGGGCGGTCGCAAGCGAGCGGTTGGCACCAGGACGCCCATGGCGATCCCGCAAGGTCCGAACCAGCGGTGGTCACTCGACTTCATGTCGGACGCGCTGGAAGACGGGCGCCGGTTCCGGGTGCTGAATGTGATCGATGACTTTAGCCGGGAATGCTTGGCTGCGGTGGTTGATACATCCATCGGCGGTGCGCGGGTCGCCCGTGAACTGGATCGCATCGCTGAGCTACGCGGCTATCCCTGTATGGTGGTCAGCGACAACGTCCTATGCGCGGAATGATTGGCTGATTTGGCATCAGGTCATGTTCATGCTGAAGCGTTCCAGCATGGTTGAATGTGTGTCAGTTCGGCGTTTTGGTCAACAACGTGTCTC
>Ga0189289_10456_pt1 | contig 13819 bp, 17 predicted proteins | sample UW106minimetaG_FD_130313 | JGI IMG/M metagenome (GOLD analysis project Ga0189289, IMG submission 130313) | Marine microbial communities from the Costa Rica Dome - UW106 mini metaG | ecosystem: Environmental > Aquatic > Marine > Oceanic > Photic zone | place: Costa Rica: the Eastern Pacific...
CAGGCCGCAATTACGGCTTCACTGATGGAGATGCTCCGGGCAACATCAAAAAGGCCGAGGACGAATATCCCAATCGCAGTTGGTTTGACTACGAGGGAGACACGGTGGTGCTGCGCAAGACCGGCGGCAGCTTTTCCTTTGCCCGCCCCTTGAACGGTGGTGATCCTTACAAGGACGCCAAGTGGAATGTGCTTGCCGGCATGTCCTTCGCTGAGGTGCGGCCGATCAACTTTGCCGGTGACTCAAGGCCCTACGGCGTCTCCACAAATAACTTGGGCAAGAAAGTTAAAAACGACGACATCATTTGCGTGTCGTACAACTGCGCCGACAGCAACACCCTTGTGGGGGTGCGTGTCGCCACCACCTACAACAATTTCAACAATTCTCGCAATCCCACTAGCGGAAACTTCTTCACCGCCGGAACTGAGCAGTTCGTCGGCATCAATAACGATTCGCCCACCTTCAACAGACTTCGGGCCAGCTACACCCAGTTCTTCCCGGTGGACTGGCTGAAGCTTCACAAGGGTTGCCGTCCCAAGCCCGGTGAAGAGGCCGATTGCCCGCAAGCCATCGGTGTGCAGATCAAGGGTGGCGCCATCATGGGTGAAGCACCTCCATACGAAGCGTTCTGCATGGGTGGATCCAACTCGATTCGGGGTTGGTACGACTGCGACCTGGCTGTGTCCAAGGCCTTCAGTGAACTCACAATCGAGTACCGCTTCCCCCTGATCAGCATCTTCTCTGGTGAGGTGTTCATGGATGCCGGCACCGATTTCGGCACTCAGAAGGATGTGCCAGGCAAGCCGGGCCTGCTGCTCGATAAGGATGGCTCCGGTGTTTCGCTGGGTACCGGTGTGATTGTCACCACGCCCGTCGGTCCGATCCGACTTGAGGTGGCCAGCAAGGACTTCGCCTCCGACTGGCGCTTCAATCTGGGAGTGGGCTGGAAGTTTTAGTGACCAGCTGGCCTCAGGACTACTCAGCTGCCTGGACCCTGGCGGCTGAGACAACATGCTCCGGCGTCGGTCTCCACAGTGGAGCTGAGGTCACGGTTCAGCTTTGCCCGACGGATCAACCGGGATTCCACATGCGCTTGCCGGGGATGGAGCAACCGATCCAGCTACGGCCGGATCAGGTGCGTGACAGCCCGTTGTGCACCACGCTGGATCTTGGCCCCAGCAAGGTGGCCACCGTTGAACATCTGCTGGCGGCCCTGGCGGGTTGCGGCCTCAGTCATGTCGAGATCGTGGTCAGCGGTCAGGAAGTCCCCCTGCTGGATGGCTCAGCGCTGGTTTGGGTGGAGGCCATCGCTGCGGCGGGTTTGGTGTCTGCGGCAACCCCCAGGCCGGCTCCACCCCAGTTGGCCCAACCACTCATGCGTCATCGCGGCAGCAGTGTGATCACGGCCACCCCGGCGGACCGCTTCGGTGTCGTGGGAATTATCGATTTTCCTCAGCAGGCCATCGGCCGTCAGCAGTTCGCCTTGGAACTCACGCCCCAGCGGTTCGTGGATGAGATTGCTCCGGCACGCACCTTTGGCTTCCGGGAGCAGGTGGAGCAGCTGCGCGCTGCCGGCTTGATCCAGGGTGGAGCCCTGGACAACGCCCTGGTCTGTGACGGCGATCAGTGGATGAATCCTCCGCTGCGGTTCGAGGATGAACCGGTGCGCCATAAGCTCTTGGATCTGATCGGCGACCTGGCCCTCGTCGGTTTTCCCCAGGCACAGGTTCTTGTGTACAGGGGATCCCATGGTCTTCACACCGATCTCGCAGCCGCTTTGTGACTGAATCCACCACCCCAGACATCGTGCTCACCAGCGAGCAGATCGCCGGTTTGCTTCCGCACCGTTACCCCTTTGCACTGGTGGATCGGGTCATTGCCCATGAGCCCGGGGTTTCGGCCACGGCGATCAAGAACGTGACCATGAACGAGCCCCAGTTCCAGGGGCATTTTCCAGAGCGCCCACTGATGCCTGGGGTGCTGATTGTGGAAGCCATGGCGCAGGTGGGCGGGTTGATCGTGACCCAGATGCCCGATCTGCCAAAAGGACTGTTCGTTTTTGCCGGCATCGACGGGGTACGCTTCCGGCGCCCTGTGGTTCCTGGAGATCAGCTGGTGATCCGCTGTGAACTGCTCAGCCTTAAGCGCAAGCGCTTCGGCAAGGTCAAGGCAGAGGCCACGGTTGACGGAGATCTGGCCTGCTCCGGCGAATTGATGTTCTCCCTGGTGGATTGAGCGCGATGTCGCAGCAAACGGCGTCACAGCAGATTCACCCCACGGCAGTGGTGGACCCGAAGGCCGAGCTGGCCTCGGGGGTGGTCATTGGCCCTGGCGCAGTGGTCGGCCCTCAGGTGGTGATCGGAGAGAACACCTGGATCGGTCCCCATGCCGTGTTGGACGGTCGGCTGACCCTGGGGCGCGACAACAAGGTGTTCCCGGGTGCCTGCCTCGGACTGCCGCCGCAGGATCTCAAGTACCGCGGTGCTGAAACCGAGGTGCTGATTGGGGATGGAAACACGCTGCGGGAATGCGTGACGATCAACCGGGCCACCGAAGAGGGAGAGGTGACCCGTATCGGCAACGGCAACCTGTTGATGGCTTACTGCCATCTGGGGCATAACTGCGATCTCGGAAACAACATCGTGATGTCCAATGCCATTCAGGTGGCGGGCCACGTTGTGATCGAAGACCGTGCCGTGATTGGTGGCTGTTTGGGCATTCACCAGTTCGTCCATATCGGTGGGATGGCGATGGTGGGAGGGATGACCCGCGTGGATAGGGATGTTCCGCCGTACTGCCTGGTGGAAGGCCATCCGGGTCGTGTTCGGGGTCTGAACCGGGTGGGCCTGCGTCGCAGTGGCATGGCCGGCAATCACGACGGCGCTGAACTCAAGCAGCTTCAGGAGATCTGGACCCTGATGTATCGCTCCGATCTGGTGATTGCCGATGCGCTCAAGCAGGCTCGAGTCCAGGCGTTGCTGCCGGCCGCCGAGCACCTCTGCCGGTTCCTCGAGGCATCCACTGGTCAGGGGCGACGGGGTCCGATGCCACTGCAGGGCCGCTGATGGTTCGGCTGCTGATCAGCACCGGTGAAGTCTCCGGTGATCTTCAGGGCAGCCTGTTGATTCGGGCCCTGCGGTTGGAGGCGGAACGGAGGGGCCTTGAGCTCGAAGTGCTGGCCCTCGGTGGACCGCGCATGGAGGCGGCAGGGGCTTCGTTGATCGCTGATACCGCGCCGATGGGGGCGATCGGTCTGTGGGAGGCCGTCCCGTTGATTCTTCCCACGCTGCGGCTGCAGGCCCGGGTGGATGCGCTGCTGGAGGAACGGCCCCTCGATGGGGTGGTGCTCATCGACTACGTCGGAGCCAATGTGCGCCTGGGCACACGGCTGCGGAGGCAACGGCCCCACCTGCCGATCACGTACTACATCGCCCCCCAGGAATGGGCCTGGCGCTTCGGTGATGGCAGCACCACCCGTCTGCTGGAGTTCACCGACAAAATCCTGGCGATCTTCCCGGCGGAGGCCGAGTTCTATGCGGCCCGCGGTGCGGATGTGAGCTGGGTGGGTCATCCGCTGTTGGACAGCTTCCAGAATTTGCCTGACCGCGCCAGCTCCCGACGCCAATTGGGCTTGGATCCCGAGGCGCCGGTGTTGCTGCTGCTGCCGGCATCCCGGCCCCAGGAGTTGCGCTACCTGATGCCACCGTTGGCCCAGGCGGCGGCCCTGCTGCAGCAGCGCCACCCTGATCTTCAGGTGTTGCTTCCCGCCGGGCTGGAGCAGTTCGAACAACCCCTAGCTGCTGCGCTTGAGGAGGCCGGTGTGCGCCATGCCCGGGTGATTCCTGCCGCTGAAGCGGATGCTCTTAAGACCACCCTTTGTGCGGCGGCAGATCTCGCCCTGGGAAAATCCGGCACGGTGAATTTGGAACTGGCTTTGCAGGGGGTTCCGCAGGTGGTGGGATATCGCGTTAGCCGACTGACGGCGTGGGTCGCACGCCATGTCCTGCGGTTCCAGGTGGACCACATCTCACCGGTGAATCTGTTGCTCAAGCAGCGGTTGGTGCCGGAGCTGCTGCAGGACGAGCTCACCGCAGAAGCTTTAGTGGAGAGGGCTTTACCCCTGTTGACCGCCACACCGCAGCGCCGGGCGATGCTGGAAGGGTATAAGCGGTTGCGAGCCAGCCTGGGTTCTCCCGGAGTGACCGGACGGGCTGCTAAGGCCATTTTTGATCAGGTGATCGGATGAAACGAACGCTGCTTCTGCTGTCTACCTGCTTGATGCTGTTCTGCTGGCCCCAGAGCGCCATGGCCGAACTGGAGACAGCGGTCTTCGCCGGTGGTTGTTTTTGGTGTTTGGAGCACGACCTGGAGGACCTGCCCGGGGTGCGTGATGCCGTGAGCGGCTACAGCGGCGGGCATGTGGAGCGACCCACCTACCGCCAGGTCAGCAGCGAGACCACTGGCCATCAAGAAGTAGTGCAGGTGCGTTTTGATCCCGAGCAAATCAGCTACTCCGAGCTACTGCGCAGCTACTGGCGCAATGTGGACCCCCTTGATGACGGTGGTCAGTTCTGCGACCGCGGCGATTCCTACAGGCCGGTGATCTTTACGGCCGATGCCGCTCAGGCCCAGGCTGCTGAAGCCAGTGCCGAGGCGGCGGCCCGCGAGCTGTCGCAACCGCGGGCCGCACTGAAAGTGGAGCTCAGGGAAGCGGCTCGGTTTTGGCCTGCAGAGGGCTACCACCAGAACTACGCAGAGAACAATTCCCTCAAATACAACTTTTATCGGTTCAGTTGCGGTCGCGACCGTCGCCTGGATGCGGTGTGGGGTGATAAGGCGCGAACCGGTCAGCCATGGCGTTAAACCACTGAATTCGGTCAACTTCCTTAAGAAATAGACAATCAACCTGTTGAAAAGATTAAGCGCCGCAACCTGATTGATTCAGCAAGTTCTCAGTGAACAGACGGGTTCCCAGCCATCGACCAGGCTTGCGGCCATGCTTACGATCAGTCAGTAAGTGGAGGAATGTATGTATCTGCTGACCATTAAGGATGGTCTTGGCACCCGTCACATCGGTCCCTATCCGTCGCCAAAGCATGCGTCGGACGATCTTGATCGTGTGTTGGAAACTTGCTCTGAGCGAGCACGGTGGCAGATCCATGCGCTCGAAACGCCAAGCCGATCGCTTGAACTTCAAGCTGTTGCGTCCTGATCAGCTCTGACGTCGCCCTGGAAAGCCACGGGTGAGACCGCTGTCAATCATCAGTCCAATTCCGGCATTGATACAGATCAGGCTGAGGGTTCCGTACCAGAACCAAGGGCCACCGTCGTTGCCCAGCATTTGAACGACCTTGCGGCTGATCGCTTCGCCGAACAGGCAGAGGCCCACCGGGAGCAGAAGCACCCCCAGCTGAGCCTTGATATACCAGCGCACCCGGGATCGAGTCATGACTGAGCCAGCACCCAGTTCACCAGGGTGCGTACGCCGTATCCAGTGGCACCGGCTGGATTGACGCCTTTGCCCTTGTCACTCCAGACCGGCCCGGCGATGTCGATGTGGGCCCAGGCAGTGTCCTTGGCCACGAATTCCTTGAGGAAGAGGGCAGCTGTGATCGAGCCCCCCGGCCGCGGACCGGTGTTCTTCATGTCAGCCAACAACGACTTCAGCCCATCCTTGTAGGACTGCCGCAGGGGCATGCGCCACAGGCCTTCACCGCCGGAATGGGCGGCGGCATCGAGGGCTTCCGCCAGGTCGTCGTTGTTGGACCACAGCCCGGCCATCTCATCGCCGAGGGCAATGACGCAGGCTCCGGTGAGGGTGGCCAAATCCACAACGGCATCGGGTTCCTGCTCACAGGCGTAGAGCAGGGCATCGGCGAGGGTCAACCGGCCTTCAGCGTCGGTGTTGTTGATCTCGATCGTCATGCCGTTGGCGGCCGTGACGATGTCACCGGGGTGGACGGCAGAGCCGTTCACCATGTTTTCGCAGGAGGCCACCACCATGTGTACCTCAACGCCGGCTGGCTTGAGTTCAGCGATGCTGCGCATGGCGCCCAGCACAGCGGCGCTCCCGCCCATGTCGAACTTCATCATGTCGATCTGCGCCGCCCCCACCTTGAGGTTGTAACCGCCGGAATCGAAGGTGAGGCCCTTGCCCACCAGGGCGACGCGGCGATTCACTTCGCCCTCTGGGCGGTAAATCAGGTGAATGAATTTGGGCGGTAGATCGGAGCCCTGGCTCACGGCCAGAAAGGCGCCCATGCCTTTGGCTTCGCAGTCGCTGCGCTCCAGCACCTTGAGCTCAAGGCCGTGGTCGCTGGCGATGCCAGCGGCTGTTTCCGCCAGGGCGGCCGGGGTAACCACATTGGGGGGGGCGGCCACCAGCTCCCTGGCCAGCTCCACGCCGGCACAGGTGGCGTTGACCGCCATAAATCCGCTGGCGGCGGTGGGGTCGAGGTCGATCAGCTCAAGAGCTTCGGGAATCCGGCGTGGTTCCGCCTCCTTGCGGAAGCGCTGGTCTTTGTAAAGGCAGAGCCGCACGGCTTCAGCACTGATGCGGGCCGCTTCGGTGGCATCGGTTCCATGCCATGGCAACTGCAGTCCCAGAGTGCCTCCACAGCCGATCGCGGCCTTGGCTGCACGGGCAGCGGCGCCGCGCAGGCGGTCGATGTCGATTCCATCGGCGTCGCCCAGGCCCAGCACCACCAGGCGCTCTGGGCCGGCACCCAGGGGCGTAATCACCAGTTGATCACCCGGCTTCCCCTTGAACTCCTGCTGTTTCAGGGCGTCGGTGATCCCCGCAAAGCGCTGTTCCAAGGCCGTTGCGGTTGCATCGGCATCGCCCTGGGGTAGCCCCACCGCCAGCACATTGCCGTTCCACTCCTGCAGACCGTTGGAGGACAGGGAGAAGCGCATGGATGGACGCATCGGCAAAGAACGAGCGTAGCGATCCTGCGCGACGCCTTTGCACCTTGCTGATCAGGGCGAACAGCGCTGGTTCAGGGCGGTGATGATCAGCTGCTCGGCGTCCGGTTGGCTCTGGATTACGAAGGCTTCCTGCTCGAGTGCAGTGTTGTTGGACTTGTAGTGGTTGTGCAGCAGATAGCGGATCCGGCTCACCACCGCTGGATCAACCTTGCGTTGCACACCGATCAGCGAGAGCGCTCCGTTGGGACAGCTCTGGGCGGCATGCACCGCTTCATGCAGCAACACGGCCCGGGTGATGCCGAGCTCCCGCACCAGGGGCGAAATCTCCAGCCGTTTCTCCGCCGGGATGAAGCGTCCGTAGGTCTGCCCCGGGGGCTGCCGGACGTCGATCGTGAAGCCATTGCGCAGAAGACTGCGCTGCAGTTGTTCCAGATCAGTAGCGGGGGCTGGCAGGGCCAGCAGCAGCAGCGCCAGCGCCGCTCGGATTGGGGTCACAGCTCGGCGGTGAAGGGGGTGGCCCAGCGTTGGCGGGTTTCCTTGTTGAAGGGCGGCCACCAGCGTTGAATCAGCTGTTGTTCCAGGGCCCGCCGTGCGCGGGTGGCCTGAGGTACATCGCAACTGAAGCGGATGCTCAGCTGGGCACTGAGCTCGCAGCGCTGAAGGGCTTCGCCGTAGGCGGCGAGGTAGGCCTTGCAGTCGTGATCGCCTTTCCAGCGGCGCTCGGCGGCGAGCGTTTCTCCCACATAGAGCAGAAGAGGCTGCTCCAGTTGGGCTGGCCGATCCATCACCAGGTAGATCGCCGCACCCCGATGGGACGGTTCCGGCCAGCGCCAGAAACTCATCGCCAGGGGGGTCAGCGTCAGTGGATCCAGGGCCGCGGCAGCGTCGTTGGTGGCGGAGCCGAACAGATCCCCTTGGGCGGCGTGAGTTGTTTCGCCGCGGAAGAGCGGCGCCTGATGGTCATGCAGGCGCTGTTGCCAGGAGATCAGCTGCTCCCGTTGCAGGGGTAGCTCAGGTGCATTGCTGAAGGCCAGCGCCTCGGTGGAGAACAGATCTCCCTGCATTAGTGCAGTGGCAGGCTGGGGCCGGACCGGCGGTTGCCGAAACTCACCCGGCCGATCAGGTCTTCCACGGTGCTGGCGGGAAGGCAGAGCCGTTCCTGTAGATCAGCCAGATCTTTGAAACCGGAGCTGCGTCGCTCCCGCAGCAGGCTGGCCAGCCGTTGCTCTGGCCAGCAGAGCAGCTCGAGCTGATCGGCGCTGGCGTTGTTCAGGTCCAGGGGAGTGGCCTGCGGCTGCAAAGGTGCATCGCCATGCCAATGGAAGACGAGATGCGGAGTCCAGAGCCTGCTCAGATCGATGGGCAGCTCCAGCAGCCGGAACAAATCATCTGCGCAAGCGAATTGCACGCCCCCCTGTTGCAGGCGCACCAGTAGATCGGCCATGTCCTGGCTGCAGCCGGGCAATTGCAGCCACTCATTGCGGCTGGCCCGATTTACATCCATTACCCAGGCTGGAGGCTCGGCCTCGATCGCTAATGGCTGTAGTGGCGCTGGACGGGGTGGTGTTGGCAGTTGCCCGGTGGCCTGCAGCACCCGCCTGGCCAGGGGATCCAACCAGTGGCTGCGGGGCATGCTGCTCAGCAGAGATGGGCCGACATTAACGAGTGTGGTGGGGGTGCGTCAGCGCAGGGCGCGCACAAGACCCTCGCAGCCCCCCTGTTCGTTGATGTAGCGGCGCATCAGGTCGTCGTAACCGGGAGCGCTTTGCACCTCCTCGCGCTCGGCATCGCTGACCCCTTTGCTGAGCAGAAACTGGTTGGCGATGTTGCGGGCCTTCGCGGGTTTCATCTGTTTGGTTTCGATCAGACAACGGGCATTGGCCTCGGCGATGGTCACCAGGGCGGTCGTGCGCTCGCTTGCGGCATCCACTGTCTGGATCCCGAGGCCGCTGACGCTGAGAACGACCAGGGCTGCGGTGGCGGCGCGTCGGACCATGGCGTCAAGACCGTTCAATTCATCTCAGGATGGTCCCTTTGGGGCTAAGGGGTCCAGCGGGGAATCGGCATCGGTGGATCCACCAGATTGTGTTGAAAGGCCATCAGCACAGCCTGGGTACGGTTCCTGGCATCCAGTTTGCGCAGCAGTCCTGTGATGCAGTGCTTGGTGGTTTCAATCGAGATGTGGAGTTGATCCGCAATCTCCTGATTGCTCAGGCCGCGGCAGAGGCCACGCAGCACGTCTTCTTCCCGCAGGCTCAGCACGTCGCTGATCGGATGCCCCACCCCTGCCAAGCTGCGGTCGTGATGGGCCACGCCGGCAATCACCGGATCCATGTGGCTGCCATCGCTTTCCATGGCGCGCAAGACGCTGAGCAAGCCGCCGTCGCCAATGCGCTCATGGCTGCAGAGACCGTCGCAATCAGCCGCTGCAGCGGCACGAATGGTGCTGAGCAAGGGGCGTTGGATCAGCATGAGGCAGCGCAGCGAGGGTTGGTGGGCCTTGGCTGCTGCCACCAGGGAGGGGCCGCTGCCGCGTTCGAGCCTGTCGCTGCAGATCAGTAGATCGGCGGCCGTATTGCTGAGGCAGGCCAGTGCTTCCGCTTCGGTGCTGGCAGCCCCCACGATGGAGCCGATGCCATCGAGGCTGTGCAGCAGTCCGCTGACCAAAACCCGATCGGCCGAAGCGACCACCAGACGACGCCCCTCCAGCAGGGGCCGGTTGCGCTGGGGCAGCTCACGCATCGCGGCCAGCTGAGCGGTGAAGTTCACATCCTGAATGCAGCCCGAAACTCACCATGAATCCCATGCCGCCTGCGGGCGGTGCTGGTCAGGAAGACCGTACAAAAATCCCGCCTCAGGCCTCGGCAAGGTGCGGCGATTACCCCTCAAACAAGTCGATTGTTCTTGGCAGAATTGCCTGTGCCCAGCGCGACTCGACATGGCCTTCTTCGATTCCGACATCGTTCAGGACGAAGCAAAGCGGCTGTTCAGCGATTACCAGCAGCTGATGCAGCTGGGCAGTGAGTACGGGAAGTTCGACCGGGAGGGCAAGAAGAAGTTCATCGAGACGATGGAAGAGCTGATGGGCCGCTACCGGGTGTTCATGAAGCGCTTTGAGCTCTCGGAAGATTTCCAGGCCAAGCTCACGGTGGAGCAGCTGCGCACCCAGCTCAGTCAGTTCGGGATCACCCCCGAGCAGATGTTCGAACAGATGAATTCCACCCTCGAGCGGATGAAGGCCCAGATCGAGCCTCCCTCGCCGAGCTGAACCAGCACTCGTACGATCGCCAGCGCCCGCTCGTTGCGCACCCCATGTCGGACTCAACCCCGTCGCTGCCGAATTGGCTGTCCCGGGGCATGGCCGATTTGTTCCCGGCCGGCGACCCGAGCGACGCTGATCAGGCCCTTGCGGCACGGCTGGTGCAAGCCGAGAAGGAGGGCAGGCCGCTGAGGGTGAAGCTGGGCATTGACCCCACCGGCAGCAACATTCATCTCGGTCACAGCATCCTGTTCCGCAAGTTGCGGGCTTTCCAGGACGCAGGCCATACGGCGGTGTTGATCATCGGCGATTTCACGGCGCGGATCGGCGATCCCACGGGCAAGAGCGCCACCCGGGTGCAGCTCAGCAAGGAGCAGGTGGCTGCCAACGCCTCCACCTATCTGCGCCAGCTGGGGCAGGACCAGCCCAAGGAGACGGCGCTGCTCGATTTCGAAACGCCTGGACGCCTCGAGGTGCGATACAACAGCGAATGGCTGGAGGGAATGGACCTGCCGGCGGTGATTGGGCTGCTCGGCACCGGCACCGTGGGCCAGATGCTGGCCAAGGACGACTTCTCCAAGCGTTATGGCAGTGGCACCCCCATCGCCCTGCATGAATTCCTCTACCCGCTGCTGCAGGGCTATGACTCGGTGGCGGTGAACGCTGATGTGGAGCTGGGGGGCACTGATCAGAAGTTCAATGTGGCCATGGGCCGTGATCTGCAGCGCCATTTCGACAAGGGCACCCAGTTTGGCCTGCTGCTGCCGATCCTGGTGGGTCTCGACGGGGTTCAGAAGATGAGCAAGAGCCTGGGCAACGTGGTGGGGCTGGAAGAGGATCCGCTCTCGATGTACTCCAAGCTGGAGAAAGTCGGCGATGCGGCGATCGACGACTACGTCACGTTGCTGACTGACCTGGATCTGGCCTCCTTGCCGGAGAACCCACGCGAGAAGCAGAAGGCGATGGCCCTGGCGGTGACCGCCAGCCGCCATGGTCTGGCCGCGGCGCAGAAGGCGCAGAGCGATGCCGCCACCCTGGTGGGTGGCAGCGGTGATGCCGGTGCCGATGTGCCCGAGGCCTCGCTGGCGGAGGTGAACTTCCCGGCCAAGGCGTTCTATCTGTTCAGCGCGGTGGGGATCTGCGCCAGCAGCAGTGAGGCCCGCCGCCAGATCAAGGGCGGTGCGGCGCGGCTGGAGGGAGAAAAGATCACCGACCCGAACCAGGAATTCGCCTCAGCCGCGGAGCTGGAGGGCAAGGTGCTGCAGCTGGGCAAGAAAACCTTCCGGCGGCTGACGGCTTGAGCCGCCAGTAATCCCCCTTTTGGGGGATCCGCCAAGAGAGCACTGGCGCGATGGTGAGTTCATCCGAGCCAAGATCAATGCCAGCGCCTGAAACTGAATTCAGATCAGATCAGCAAATTGCTGCTGATTTCTTGCTTTATCTGCAATCGGAATTTGAGGATCCTGTCGAGTATGAGTTTGAGCCGACCCGCCTGACTGGAGGTTTTGATGCTCGGCTGTATCGCTACAAGCTTGTTGGCCAGGAACCAAGAGTCCTTCGCATTCTGCGTCCTGCCCGTGAGGCGGAGGAGCTTTTGCACCATCAGTTTGTTCATCAGATTATGAATCACAGGGGTCTGAAGACCCCTGTGATTCATCATGTTTGTGGAGATCAATCAGTCTTGGGTGGTGTCTTTGCGGTCATGGATTTGGTGCCCGGCCAGCCTTTGATTGAGCAGAAGCCAGAGCTCCATGCCAAAGTCTTGGGCGAGTCGATGGCCACCATGCATGAGCTGGATGTGAGGCCCATCGTTGAGTCGTTCAGGCGAGCTGGTGTCCCTGATGAGCTTTTTTTAAGCCCTGCTATTGATCAAAGATCCTTGGATTTTTGTGTACAGAAGATCCCTTGGGCTTCGGAATTGATTCTTTGGCTGCGCGATCATTTGCCCCTTGATGGGCAGGATGTTGCTGTGATCCATGGTGACTATCACGGCAATAATTTGATGTTTCAAAATGGCTCTGTATCAGGAGTGTTGGATTGGACGTTTCGTATCTCTGATCCTGCTTTGGATCTGGCCCACACGATGAATGATTATCTGGTTTTTGTTCCCCAGATTGATCCAACTGCGTCGTCTTGTTTTTGGGAGCAGATCATTGATGAAGCTCTTAAGGCTTATCAAGCGATCAGACCTCTGAATTACGAGCGCATCAAGGCCTTTCGTGTTCTTCATCTTTTGGGTGCGTTGACTGCCGGTGCTGCTGCTTTTGGCCCCGAATTCATGCGTAAGCCTGAATCGCAGCGCGAGTATCTGGCCTTTATCGAGCAAACGACAGGCCTCACGCTGTCGTCCTCAGCCTGAACCCTGGTTGAGGACCACCTGCCGGCGCGACAGGATGGACTTCGGATCACCCGCTTGCCTTGGCTCCGACGCTCTCCTCTGACCCCGCCGATCGGATCATCGTGGCCCTCGATGGCATGGCGCCAGAGCAAGCGCTGCATTTTGCCGCCCAGGTGACGGGGCTGCGTTGGGTGAAGGTGGGCCTGGAGCTGTTCGTGCAGGCCGGCCCTGAGGTGGCGGCGCAACTTCGGGATCAGGGCCTGCGGGTGTTTCTCGACCTCAAATTTCACGATATCCCGGCCACGATGGCGGGGGCCTGCAGGCGGGCTGCGGCGCTGGGGGCGGAATTGATCACCGTGCATGCCTGTGCTGGCAGCGAAGCGCTCAAGGCGGCCCAGGCTGCTGCGGTGGAAGGCGCCCAAAGCGCTGGGCAAGCCATTCCAACGCTGCTGGCAGTGACGGTGCTCACCAGTTGGGAGGAGCAACGGTTGCAACGGGAACTCGCCATTGCCCAGGGCATCGCCGAACGGGTGCCGGCGTTGGCGCAGCTGTCGGCAACTGCCGGCATCGGCGGCTGCGTCTGTTCACCCTTGGAGGCCGCGGCGCTGCGGGCACAGCACCCGGAACCGTTCGCGTTGGTCACCCCTGGAATTCGCCCCAAAGGCACCGCAGTCGGTGATCAAGCCCGGGTGATGGCACCCGCTGAGGCGATTGCAGCGGGTGCCAGTCAGCTGGTAATCGGCCGGCCGATTACTAAAGCTGAAGATCCCAGCGCCGCGTTTGAGCTTTGCTGTGAGGAGTTGCTTGGTCTGGTTGGTTGATTGATTGTCGATAACGATCCTAGTGAGACCGAATGAAGCAATGACTTGTTGTGTGTCTGCAAACGATTCTCACATGATTAAAAGTCTGTATGAATTCGATCCTGGTATTGCTTTGTTGACTTCATTTCTGTTGACGAAGAGAGGCTGGAAGTCAGTATTTAGCGTTGCAAGCTTTTGCTTCCGGCGTTATCAAGATATTGACAAGGGTTGATCCGCGTTCTCCTGCTTGATCAGCCAGTTGGCTGATGGCAGTGTGATTGATGGCTGGGGCCCTGAATTGGGTCGCTGTTACGGTTTTCAGGGTGCATTTGTGCTTCTCAGCCAGCAGTGGGACCATTCCCGTCTGATTTGGCGCCTGCAGGCTGAGAAGGGTTAGGCAAGATTTGTCATAACCACTCACTAGCTTGCTGTCCGTTTCTGGTCAGCTTTAGTTGCGCATGGGGAGGCGATGTGATTTCTGATGTCTGCCTGGAC
>Ga0189289_10457_pt1 | contig 13812 bp, 21 predicted proteins | sample UW106minimetaG_FD_130313 | JGI IMG/M metagenome (GOLD analysis project Ga0189289, IMG submission 130313) | Marine microbial communities from the Costa Rica Dome - UW106 mini metaG | ecosystem: Environmental > Aquatic > Marine > Oceanic > Photic zone | place: Costa Rica: the Eastern Pacific...
GGTTGCTTTCTCCATTGCAAGGTATCTTAATTGTACAATAAGACTGGATTAGCCCTTAATTACTTTTTTACTAATCATTTGAGCATCTGAGTAAATCCTTAAAAAGTAAACGCCATCGGCATTGCTAGAAAGGTCAATAGTTTTTGATAAAGTCTCACCAATTTTACGTCCCATTATATTATAGATTTCTACCTTGTCAATACTACTTGTTGTACTTATTTTAATGATGTTTTTCGTTGGATTAGGATAAAGACTAATGATAGAATTTTCAAATTCAGAAACACTAAGATTATTACAAGGTGTTAGATCTGGATTTCCTTCAAGTGGAAGCCCAGGCGTTAAGTCTCGGCCAGTAAAAGCTGGATAATCAAAAGCATATTTCGTGGCTCTAAATGAAAAATTATTTGGCGGTAATGGGTCACCTTGCTCATATACAGTACCGTCAGCATTGCTTATTGGTGATACATATTCCCAGACGATATTGTTGCTGTTGTTAATATCAATTTCAAAAAAACGACCTTCACGACCTTCGCAGATTAAAATATTACCATTTGGTAATTGTCTAGCACTGCTTACAATAGACGAAAAGAAATCAGAATCTACCGTCGGTGGTGTTTCGGGAAATGTAAAAAAGGTAGAGATTGGTCCATATGCTGTGTTAGGAACATAGGTGTAATTACCATTTATATCTACCGGAGGCTCAATAATATCTACCTGAGAATATTGTGGCGTTCTACCAAATCCGTTGTTAAACACCATTAATTTTCGAGCATTTGGTAAGCCAGATGGAATGTAATGCGGAGTGTGTTGCCCAAAAAGTGTTCTATCTGCTGAAGTACCTTGGTCATAAACTTCTGGATTCCCCCATCTGTAAAGAAAATCACCTGCTGTACCAGACGCTTCAGCAGTAGTAGTATTATGGTCAATGACCCAAATCTCACTCATACGGCGAGAACTAATTACAATTTGATCAAATTCTTCGTCATACTGAATTGAATTTATATGAAGCCAATTTTTTTCAGCATTAAATCCATTGAGAAAGTTGATATTTAATTTGCCTGGATTTTCACCAATAACACCAAAATTATCTTTTGATGGATCAAAATCTTGAACGATATGATCCATAACATTCCATTCCCAAACGATATTACCACCAGTTGCTCCAACAGGCTCTATTTCATAAATTCTTTCATTATATAATTGTGCATCAATGAGTTGGTTTGGATCTCTTCCAGCTTGAATAGCATCCGCCTGACTTACCACAGTTGCTGATAGAACTAGAATATTACCATTTGGCATAGGAAACACGTCATGATGAAGCCTCGAGGAATTAGAACTATCTGTCCATGACCAAATCAGGTTTCCGTCCCAATCGTACATTTCTACAATCCCGCCATTTCCAGGAATAGTGACTGGATCTGTACCTAAGGCTAGTCTTCCCGCTCTTAATAAATTTCCATTGGGTAATAAATAATTTGCGTTTCCTGGTTGATAAGTACTGCTCCAAGAATTTACAACTTGACCACAATTATCAATTAAATAAGAATTGGTGTGGGTTGAAAATAGGGTATAGCCTTCATAAGCATCTTCTGTAATTGATATTGTTCCAACGGTATTTTGACTAAAGCTTAAGCCAATAAAACCAATAATAGTAAAAGGAATAGTAATTTTCTAATCATGGGAATTTTTTTAAAGCCTTCAAATTTATTGTATTATTTTGGATAAATCAAAAGGTGGCTGTTAAACTTACATGGACCTTAGAATCTGAAAGTCTAAATGGTCTATTCTCAGATTTTCCAGTAGTATAGTTTAATCTAAATAGACCTGCATTTGTCAAAAGCCCAAATCCAAATCCAAATCCAAATAACTTTTCTTTGGTGTCTGTTATTTGATTTTCAAAATAGGCAGCATCTAAAACAGAATGAACATAAATATTGCTATTTAATCTGTAACGGTATTCGGTATTAATAACCCCATAAAGATTGGCCACCAAGCTATTCTCTTCAAATCCTCGGATAGAATTAATACCGCCAAATCTAAAAAGCTCATTATCTAAATAATTATCTGAAGTTAAAATTGCACCATTAAATCTCGTGTAGATGCTATTTTTAAGATTAAGATTAAAGATTTTATAGGCGTTTATATCTAAAACCGATTGGCGTTGAGTGCCAGTGGTATTGTCTCTGTTGCCAAAGCTTGAAGAAAGGTCAAACAAAAAATTAATTGGGAACAAAGGATCATAAAATTGTGGTTTAGTGTAATTATAGCCGACCGTGTAATAACTGGAAGTGTAATCATTTAGTACTGCAGTATCATTATCAAGTAAATTTGAGGATGTTGTTGAGTTAATTCCTATAGCTACACTATGTTGTGCGTTAATTTGGTAATTGACTTTTAAGTATTGTTTTGCGTTGGAAAAGGTGGTGTCTTTTCTAAAGATATTTAATCCTACTTGAAGCCCAATTGGTGATCGAAATAAAAATGGTAGGTTGGCATCGACTCTAAAGGTCTGTTGGTCAATTTCGTCGCTCTTGTAAAATAAGTTTAGTGTTTCACCAAAGTTGAGATTATTAATAAGTCTCAGATCTAAATAGCCGTCAAATTCAATACGGTTGGTATTTTCATTTGTACCAAAGCCCAAAAATCCATCAAAATTGTTAGTTCTTGTTTTTTCTAAGTACAAATAGAGGGTTGTAGAATCATTAGTGAATAAAACTTCAGGATCCTTTATTTTTGATGCAAATCTCAAATCTTCTAGGCGTTCAACCTTTTTTTTGATCTCATTTAGGTTAAATGAACTTCCTGTTTTTAATTTTAAAAATCGCTGAATGTAAGATTTTGGAAATTTTTCATAACCCTTAACGATAATCTTATCGATGCGTCTTTTTTGATTAGAAACAATATTTAAGTCAGCGCGTATCAAATCTGATTTTAATTTCGATAAATTAATTAATTGAAGCGTTGAAAATGGATCACCTTGTTCAGCAATTCTTGCGTTAATTTCATCAAGTGATTTTTCTAAATGAATTGTCTCAATTTCAAAATAATTGTCGCCTAATTCTACATCTATAAAATCTAATAGAGAAGAATTAAATGAAGAATTGTAGTGAATTTGAATTTTATTGATTTTAGATCCCATATAATATTGCGCCTTAAACATGGAGTCGTTGATTTTAGAAACTGAATCGATTGCTGCATCAATGTAACCTAGTCGTGTAAGCTTGCGGATTAGCCTATCTAATTCGGATTGAAGGCTGTTGTAATTTTCAAAACTTTTTTTATAACCAACAGAATCAATAATATTTGTTTTAATATTATTTTCAGCTTTTATTTTTAGGCCAAGGGATTGCCCTTGTAATTCACTCACAAAAATCAAGAAAAGAAGTATAGAAAAGCGTTGAATTATAATCATAACATCCAGAGATGATATCTAAAACGATAACGTAAAAATAGACCATATTATATATGTAGAAAATGAATACTAAATTTTCTTCAAAAAATAAATTCTCAACTATTTGAATTATAAATATATATTTCTACCTTTGCAGCCCTCAAAAGTGAGGGTTAAATAAATATTTATATAGAAATATATGCCAACAATTTCACAATTAGTACGAAAAGGAAGAGCCAAAATAACCAAGAAGAGTAAATCGGCTGCTTTGGATTCGTGTCCTCAAAGACGTGGTGTATGTACTCGTGTTTATACAACGACACCTAAAAAACCTAACTCAGCAATGCGTAAGGTAGCAAGGGTTCGTTTAACAAATGGAAACGAAGTAAATGCATACATCGGTGGTGAGGGTCACAACTTACAAGAGCACTCGATAGTATTGGTTAGAGGTGGAAGGGTAAAAGATTTACCAGGTGTTAGATATCACATCGTTCGTGGTGCATTAGATACAGCAGGTGTTGCTGATCGCACACAACGAAGATCTAAGTATGGTGCAAAACGCCCTAAGAAGTAATTTAAAACTTTAAGAAGAAGACATGAGAAAAAGAGCAGCAAAAAAGAGACCGCTTTTACCAGACCCAAGATTTAATGATCAGTTGGTAACACGTTTTGTTAATAACATGATGTGGGATGGTAAGAAGTCTGTAGCTTTTAAAGTATTCTACGATGCAATTGATATTGTTGAGGAGAAAAAGAACAACGAAGAAAAAACAGCTTTAGAAGTATGGAAAGATGCTTTATCTAATGTGATGCCTCACGTAGAAGTACGTAGTCGTCGTGTTGGTGGTGCAACATTCCAAATTCCAATGCAAATTCGTCCAGATCGTAAAGTTTCAACTGCAATGAAGTGGTTGATTGGCTATGCACGTAAGAGAAACGAAAAATCTATGGCACAACGTTTGGCAGCGGAAATCTTAGCCGCAGCTAAAGAAGAAGGTGCAGCTGTTAAGAAAAGAGTTGATACTCATAAGATGGCAGAAGCAAATAAGGCATTCTCACACTTTAGATTTTAATTAGAACAATGGGAAGAGATTTAAAATTTACTAGAAATATTGGTATTGCCGCACATATTGATGCTGGTAAAACTACAACTACAGAGCGTATCCTTTATTATACAGGTGTATCTCACAAGATCGGTGAAGTACATGATGGTGCCGCTACTATGGACTGGATGGAGCAAGAACAAGAAAGAGGTATAACAATTACTTCTGCTGCTACAACTTGTACATGGAACTTTCCATTAGAAAATGGACAACCAACTCCAGACACTAAAGGATATCACTTTAATATTATTGACACTCCTGGTCACGTTGATTTTACGGTTGAGGTAAATCGTTCATTACGCGTATTAGATGGATTAGTGTTCTTATTTAGTGCGGTTGATGGTGTTGAACCTCAATCTGAAACGAACTGGAGATTGGCTGATAATTATAAAGTACCTCGTATTGGTTTCGTTAATAAAATGGACCGTCAAGGGTCTAACTTTATGGCAGTATGTCAGCAGGTTAAAGATATGTTAGGTTCTAATGCAGTTCCAATTGTAATGAATATTGGAGACGAAGCTGATTTTAAAGGAATTGTTGATTTAGTGAAAAACCGTGCTATTGTATGGCACGATGAAACGCAGGGATCGACTTTTGATGTTATTGATATTCCTGAAGAATTAAAAGCTGAGGCTGCGGAGTTAAGAGCTAATCTTATTGAAGAAGTAGCTAGTTATGATGAAAATCTTTTAGAGAAATTCATGGAAGATGAAGACTCTATCACAGAAGACGAAGTGCATGCTGCACTTAGAGCTGCTGTAATGGATATGTCAATCATTCCTATGATTTGTGGGTCTGCATTTAAAAATAAAGGTGTACAATTCTTATTAGACGCTGTTTGTCGTTACCTTCCTTCCCCTGTAGATAAGGAGGCGATTGTTGGTACTGACCCAGATACAGAGACTGAGATTGCACGTAAGCCAGATGTAAAAGAACCATTTTCTGCATTAGCATTCAAAATTGCTACTGACCCATTTGTTGGTCGTTTGGCATTCTTTAGAGCGTATTCAGGGCGTTTAGACGCAGGTTCTTATGTGTTAAACAATAGATCAGGTAAGAAAGAGCGTATCTCTCGTATCTACCAAATGCACTCTAATAAACAAAATGCTATTGAGTTTATCGAAGCAGGTGATATTGGTGCAGCGGTAGGTTTTAAAGATATCAAGACTGGTGATACATTGTCTGCGGAAAAGCATCCAATTGTATTAGAATCAATGGACTTCCCAGATCCAGTAATTGGTATCGCTGTTGAGCCAAAGACAAAGGCTGATGTTGATAAGTTAGGTATGGCTCTTGCAAAATTGGCAGAAGAAGACCCAACATTTACAGTAAGAACTGATGAAGCTTCAGGTCAGACCATTATTTCTGGTATGGGTGAGCTACATTTAGATATTATTGTTGACCGTCTTAAGCGTGAGTTTAAAGTAGAGGTTAATCAAGGGCAACCTCAGGTAGAGTACAAAGAAGCTATTACACAACGTGCGCAACACAGAGAGGTTTATAAGAAGCAATCTGGTGGTCGTGGTAAATTCGCTGATATCGTATTTACACTGGAGCCAGCTGAAGAAGGTAAGCAAGGTCTTGAATTCGTATCTGAAATCAAAGGTGGTAACGTACCAAAAGAATTTGTCCCTTCTGTAGAGAAAGGATTCAAAATGGCAATGGTTAACGGTCCATTAGCAGGTTACGAAGTAGATGCTATGAAAGTTACGTTAACTGATGGATCTTACCACGATGTGGATTCTGATCAGTTGTCATTCGAATTGGCTGCAAAATTAGGATTTAAAGCTGCTGCAAAGGCTGCAAAAGCTGTAATCATGGAGCCGATCATGAAATTAGAAGTATTAACACCTGAAGAATACATGGGTGATATTGTAGGTGACCTTAACCGTCGTCGTGGTCAAGTTAATGACATGAGCGATAGAGCAGGTTCTAAAGTTGTAAAAGCTAATGTACCATTATCTGAAATGTTTGGTTACGTAACTGCATTAAGAACATTATCGTCTGGTAGAGCAACTTCAACGATGGAATTCTCACACTATGCTGAGACACCACAAAATATATCTGAAGAAGTAATCAAAGCAGCGAAAGGCGTAGAAGCTTAAAACTAAAAAGAAAATGAGTCAGAAAATTAGAATAAAATTAAAGTCTTACGATCATAATTTAGTTGATAAGTCTGCTGATAAGATTGTAAAAACAGTAAAGAGCACAGGTGCTGTTGTAACGGGTCCAATCCCTTTACCAACACACAAGAAAATTTTCACTGTGTTACGTTCACCTCACGTTAACAAGAAGTCAAGAGAGCAGTTTCAGTTAAGTTCTTACAAGAGATTATTAGATATCTACTCTTCATCTTCTAAAACAATCGATGCGTTAATGAAGCTTGAGTTACCAAGTGGAGTTGAAGTAGAGATTAAGGTGTAGTTATATATTGAGCGCAATGCTCAAAGACATGTCCGGAGCTGCGAGCGAAGGAAAAACGGTAAAAATACAATTCAAGGCTGAAACGTATTTTTCAGCCTTGAATTTTAAATAAAGAATAATAATTAATAATAAATAAATATGTCTGGGTTAATTGGAAAAAAAATCGGTATGACCAGCATCTTTGATGAAAATGGAAAGAATATTCCATGTACAGTAATCGAAGCAGGTCCATGTATCGTTACCCAAGTCAGAACTGAAGAAGTGGATGGTTACAATGCCCTTCAATTAGGTTTCGATGACGCGACAGAAAAAAACGCAACTAAGGCTGCTCAAGGGCATGCTAAAAAAGCGGGTACTTCTGTAAAACGCAAAGTCGTAGAATTTAAAGGTTTTGGCGAGGAGTACAAATTAGGTGATGCTATCACAGTAGAACAGTTTATCGAAGGTGAGTTCGTTGATATTTCAGGAACTTCAAAAGGTAAAGGTTTCCAAGGTGTAGTAAAGCGTCATGGTTTTGGTGGTGTAGGTCAAGCAACGCATGGTCAGCACAACCGTTTAAGAGCTCCAGGTTCTATTGGTGCAGCTTCTTATCCTGCGAGAGTTTTCAAGGGAATGAAGATGGCCGGAAGAATGGGTGGTGATACAGTAAAAGTTCAAAATTTAAGAGTTTATAAAGTAGTTCCAGAAAAGAACTTGCTTGTTGTAAAAGGATGTGTTCCTGGTCACAAAAATTCTTATGTAATTATTGAGAAGTAATGAAGGTAGCAGTTTTAGATATAAACGGAAAAGATACGGGTAGAAAAGCTGAGCTTTCTAAAGACGTATTCGCTATTGAGCCTAATAATCATGCTGTCTATTTAGATGTTAAGCAATACTTAGCAAACCAAAGACAGGGAACGCACAAGGCAAAAGAAAGAGCAGAGATTGCTGGAAGTACACGTAAGATCAAGAAACAAAAAGGAACTGGTACTGCACGTGCAGGTTCTATTAAGTCTGGTGTATTTAAAGGTGGTGGTCGTATGTTTGGTCCAAGACCAAGAAATTACGGGTTTAAATTAAATAAAAACGTAAAGCGATTAGCACGTAAATCTGCATTAAGTATCAAGGCAAATGACAAGTCAATTGTAGTATTAGAAGATTTTAATTTCGATGCTCCAAAGACTAAGAATTTCGTTGATGTATTAAAGGCATTAGAGATAGATAACAAAAAGTCTCTATTTGTATTGGGTGACTCGAATAATAATGTATATTTGTCGTCGCGCAATTTGAAAGGTTCTGAAGTTATAACTAGCTCAGAATTAAGCACTTATAAAATAATGAACGCTAATAAAGTTGTTCTTTTAGAGGGTGCATTAGAAGGAATTGAATCGAATTTAAGTAAATAAAACACAGATGAGTATCTTAATTAAACCTATCATCACAGAAAAAGCAACCATGCAAAGTGAGTTGTTAAATGCTTATGCATTTGAAGTGAACACAAAGGCGAACAAGGTAGAAATCAAAAAAGCGGTTGAGGCTGCTTATGGTGTTTCTGTAGAAAAAGTTCGTACTATAAATGTCCGTCCAGATAGAAGAACACGTTACACAAAAACGGGTATTCAACATGGTAAAACAAATGCCGTTAAAAAGGCAATTGTACAACTGGCGGAAGGTGAGACAATAGATTTATACGCTAACATGTAATTAGACTTATGTCAGTAAGAAAATTAAAACCGATCACATCAGCTCAGCGATTTAGAGTAGTTAATGGATTTGACGCCATTACTACTGACAAGCCGGAGAAAAGCTTGCTTGCTCCGAAAAAAAGATCTGGTGGTAGAAACAGTCAAGGAAAAATGACCATGCGCTACAAAGGTGGTGGTCATAAGAAGAAGTATCGTATTATCGATTTTAAACGTAACAAAACTGGAATTCCAGCAGAAGTTAAAACAATTGAGTACGATCCAAACAGAACTGCATTTATTGCTTTATTAAATTATCAGGATGGCGAGAAGCGATATATCATCGCTCAGAATGGTTTACAAGTAGGGCAGACAGTTGTATCTGGTGAGAAAGGAATTGCTCCAGAAATTGGGAATGCAATGCCATTAAGTCAAATACCTTTAGGTACAATTATCTCTTGTATTGAGTTACGTCCTGGTCAAGGTGCTGTTATGGCGCGCAGTGCTGGTGCATTCGCTCAGTTAATGGCAAGAGATGGTAAGTTTGCTACTATTAAATTACCTTCTGGTGAAACGAGAATGGTATTGGTAACATGTATGGCTACCATAGGCGTTATTTCTAACTCAGATCATCAGTTAATCGTATCTGGTAAAGCAGGTAGAAGCAGATGGTTAGGAAGACGTCCACGTACAAGACCAGTAGTAATGAATCCAGTTGATCATCCAATGGGTGGTGGTGAAGGTAAATCTTCAGGTGGTCACCCAAGATCTAGAAATGGTATTCCAGCTAAAGGTTATAGAACGCGTTCTAAGACGAAAGCGAGTAACAAGTATATTGTAGAACGTAGAAAGAAATAATTAAGATAGTATGGCACGTTCATTAAAAAAAGGACCTTATATCCACTATAAATTAGAAAAGAAAGTTGCAGAGAATGTAGCTTCTAACAAGAAGACAGTTATTAAAACTTGGTCTAGAGCATCAATGATTTCTCCAGATTTTGTTGGTCAGACAATCGCTGTACACAACGGCCGTCAGTTTGTACCAGTTTATGTTACTGAAAATATGGTAGGTCATAAATTAGGAGAATTTTCACCAACAAGATCTTTTAGAGGTCATGCAGGTGCTAAGAATAAAGGTAAAAAATAAGAATCATGGGAAGTCGTAAAAAACAAATGGCGGAAGCTATTAAGGCTGAGAAGAAGCAGGTTGCTTTTGCAAAGCTAAATAACTGTCCTACATCTCCAAGAAAAATGCGTTTAGTTGCAGATTTGGTTAGAGGTGAAAAGGCTGATAAAGCTCTTCAGATTCTTAGATTTAGTCAGAAAGAAGCGTCTCGTCGTTTAGAAAAGTTAGTTATGTCTGCAATTGCAAATTGGCAAGCTAAGAACGAAGATGCGGATGTTGAGGAAGCTAATCTATTTATCAAAGAGATTAGGGTTGATGGTGGTACAATGCTTAAGCGTTTACGTCCAGCACCTCAAGGTAGAGCACACAGAATTAGAAAGCGTTCTAATCACGTTACTGTGGTTGTAGACGCATTAAATAAAACACAAAGCTAAGATAGAGTATGGGACAAAAGACAAATCCAATCGGAAATCGCTTAGGTATTATCAGAGGATGGGAATCTAACTGGTATGGCGGAAATGATTATGGAGATAAACTTGCTGAGGATGATAAAATCCGTAAGTATATCCATGCGCGTTTATCTAAAGCTAGTGTGAGTAGAGTAATTATTGAGCGTACGCTTAAACTTGTAACCGTTACTATCACTACTGCTAGACCTGGTATTATTATTGGTAAAGGTGGTCAAGAGGTAGACAAGTTAAAAGAAGAGCTTAAGAAAATTACTGGAAAAGAAGTTCAGTTGAACATCTTTGAAATTAAAAGACCTGAGCTAGATGCACATTTAGTAGCAGCAAGTATTGCACGTCAGATTGAAAGTAGGATTTCATACAGAAGAGCAATTAAAATGGCTATCGCAGCTGCAATGCGCATGAACGCTGAAGGAATTAAAGTTCAAATTAGTGGTCGTTTAAACGGTGCTGAAATGGCACGCTCTGAGCACTACAAAGAAGGACGTATTCCGTTATCTACATTTAGAGCTGATATTGATTATGCTCTTGTTGAATCACATACTACTTATGGTAGATTAGGTGTAAAAGTGTGGATTATGAAAGGTGAAGTATATGGAAAAAGAGAACTTTCTCCATTAGTAGGTCTTTCAAAGCAAAAAGGAAAAGGTGGACGAGGTGGAAACAAAGGAAACCAACGTCGTAGAAAGTAATTTTTTAAAGAAAAGAAAAAATGTTACAGCCTAAAAGAACAAAATTTCGTAAGCAGCAAAAAGGTCGTATGAAAGGTAATTCTGGAAGAGGTCATTTGTTATCAAATGGTACTTTTGGTATTAAGTCATTAGACTCGTCTTTTATAACTGCACGTCAAATAGAAGCAGCGCGTATTGCCGCTACTCGTTACATGAAAAGAGAAGGATCGTTATGGATTAAAATATTTCCAGACAAGCCTATCACAAAAAAGCCTCTTGAAGTACGTATGGGTAAAGGTAAAGGTGCCGTGGAATATTGGGCAGCTGTTGTAAAACCAGGACGCATATTATTCGAAGTAAGTGGTGTACCATTAGACGTAGCTCAAGAAGCTTTACGTTTAGCAGCACAAAAACTTCCTGTAAAAACTAAGTTTATCATAGCTAGAGATTACGAAGCTTAATAAAAAGAAATTATGAAGCAATCAGAAATTATACAGCTTTCAACAGCTGAGTTACAAGAAAAACTTAGTGAGACTAAAAAGAGTTTTGCAGACCTAAAAATGGCTCACGCAATATCTCCTTTAGAAAATCCAATTCAGTTACGTAACGTAAGACGTAGTGTAGCGAGATTGGCAACAGAGTTAACTAAAAGAGACGGACAATAATTGTATTCTGCTGAAAGATGGAAAAAAGAAATTTAAGAAAAGAACGTATAGGAGTAGTTACTAGTAACAAAATGGAGAAATCTATTGTTGTTTCAGAAGTAAAGAAAGTAAAGCATCCTATGTATGGAAAGTTCGTGTTAAAGACAAAGAAATATGTCGCACACGATGAGACAAACGACTGCAACGAAGGAGATACTGTAAAGATCATGGAAACAAGACCTATGAGTAAATCTAAATGTTGGAGATTAGTAGAAATAATTGAAAGAGCGAAGTAATTATGGTACAACAAGAATCAAGATTAAAAGTAGCTGATAACACTGGAGCTAAAGAAGTTTTAGTAATTCGTGTTTTAGGTGGTACAAAAAGGAGATATGCTTCTGTTGGTGATAAAGTAGTAGTGTCTGTTAAGGATGCTACTCCAAACGGAAACGTTAAGAAAAAAGCAGTGTCTACTGCGGTTGTTGTACGTACTGCTAAAGAGGTAAGAAGACCAGATGGATCTTACATCAGATTTGATGACAATGCTTGTGTGCTTTTGAACCCACAAGGTGAAATGAGAGGCACTCGTGTATTTGGACCTGTAGCAAGAGAACTTCGTGATAAACAATTCATGAAAATTGTATCATTAGCACCTGAAGTGCTTTAATTGATAAATAAGATGACAAAGCTTAAAATAAAATCAGGCGATACAGTACAAGTGATTGCTGGAGATCATAAAGGATCTGAAGGTAAAGTACTTAAAGTATTAAAAGATAAGAACAAAGCCATCGTAGAAGGTGTGAACATGGTTAAGAAACATACAAAACCAAGTGCACAGAATCCTCAAGGTGGTATTGTAGAGAAAGAAGCATCTATTCATATATCTAACTTGTCTTTACTAACCGGTAAAGGTGAAACAACAAGAGTTGGATTTAGAATGGATGGCGACACTAAAGTGAGATTTTCTAAAAAATCTAATGAAGTAATTTAATTATGGCTTACGTTGCAAGATTAAAACAAGAGTATAAGGACAAAGTTGTTGCTGCTCTTACAGAAGAATTTGGATATAAGAATGTAATGCAAGTACCTAAGCTAGAAAAAATTGTACTTTCTAGAGGTGTTGGTGCTGCTGTTGCAGATAAAAAATTAATTGATCACGCTGTTGATGAGTTAACTAAAATTACTGGACAGAAAGCTGTAGCTACGATTTCTAAGAAAGACGTTGCTTCATTTAAATTACGTAAAGGTATGCCAATTGGTGCTAAAGTAACTTTACGTGGTGAACAAATGTATGAATTCTTAGATAGATTAGTGACTTCAGCATTACCACGAGTAAGAGATTTTAACGGTATTAAAGCTAACGGTTTTGATGGTCGTGGAAATTATAACTTAGGTATTACAGAACAGATTATTTTCCCAGAAATTGATATCGATAAGATAAACAAGATTTCTGGTATGGATATCACATTTGTGACTTCAGCTGAAACAGATAAAGAGGCTAAGTCATTATTAACAGAACTAGGATTACCATTTAAAAAGAATTAATTATGGCTAAAGAATCAATGAAAGCTCGTGAGGTGAAGCGTGCTAAAACGGTTGCTAAATATGCTGAGAAAAGAAAAGCTTTAAAAGAAGCTGGAGATTACGAAGCATTACAAAAGTTACCAAAAAATGCATCACCAATACGTATGCACAACCGTTGTAAACTTACAGGAAGACCAAAGGGTTATATGAGACAGTTTGGTATCTCTCGTGTAATGTTTAGAGAAATGGCTAATAAAGGGTTAATTCCTGGAGTAAAAAAAGCAAGTTGGTAACAGGAAGCGAAATAGCTTCTGTACAATTATCAATGTAACTATTGTATAATCGGAATGTAGGTTCGAGAGACTCGAAAACCATTTTCCAAAATTTAAAACTATGTACACAGATCCAATAGCGGATTATTTAACGCGAGTTAGAAATGCTGTGAAAGCTAACCACAGAGTGGTAGAGATTCCTGCATCTAACTTAAAAAAAGAGATAACTAAGATCTTGTTCGATCAGGGCTACATCTTAAGTTATAAGTTTGACGACTCAACAGTACAAGGTACTATTAAGATTGCCTTGAAATACAACAAAGACACTAAAGAGTCCGTCATCAAGAAAATTCAAAGAATCAGTAAACCAGGTTTACGTAAATATGCTGGGGCTAACGAAATGCCAAGAATCTTAAATGGTTTAGGTATTGCAATTGTTTCAACGTCTCACGGTGTGATGACAGGTAAACAAGCGCAAAGAGAAAACGTTGGTGGCGAAGTATTATGTTACGTTTACTAAAAACAGGAA
>Ga0189289_10458_pt1 | contig 13777 bp, 16 predicted proteins | sample UW106minimetaG_FD_130313 | JGI IMG/M metagenome (GOLD analysis project Ga0189289, IMG submission 130313) | Marine microbial communities from the Costa Rica Dome - UW106 mini metaG | ecosystem: Environmental > Aquatic > Marine > Oceanic > Photic zone | place: Costa Rica: the Eastern Pacific...
ATGACAAAGACCTCCAGCTTTTCCAACGACTGCAGAAAAGCCAGAACATGGACAAAAGGCCCCTGCACCTGAATGCGGCCAGAACGCTTCTGCAAATCCTGCATCAACAAAGGGTCGCCAACAGGAAGATCCTCAGCGCCAGCGGCAGGTGCCTCATCACTCGGAGGCACGGGCACAGGGGCTCTCTCAACCGCCCCAGGCACGGTCGAGGTCACAACCACCTGATACTTGTCCGCTAAATCATTGAGCTGCGCCAGAAACGTTTCCAGCTCCCCGGTACCGGCAATCAAAGCCAGTAAACGCTTCTGCTGAGCCATCACCTCCGCCTGATCCAGGCGACGCTGAGCCAGGGCCTGAACCAACCCTGGGAGGGCGTCGCTTTTTTGTTCCAGTACATCAACCACTGATCGACGTTCACGCAACTGCACCATTTGCGGCGTGATCACTGCCGTCGCCAAAGTCGTTGCCAAAGCCAGACCAGCCAGGATCGGCACCACAAAGACCGCCCGTTCAGGTGTCAGCCAGACCGCGATGGGGCGATCGTTTCCTAACTGGAAGTTAGTCATTGAACCAAACCCTCCTGCATCAAGACCGCCATGCGGCGTGCCATCCCCTCCGAACCGAGGCGCGAAAGAGAGGTGCGCATTGCCACGGCTGCATCAGCCGCAAACCCTGCACGCAGGCTGAACTCAAGCGCCGCTTCTTCGGCTTGTCCGGCCACATGCGCATTCGCCAGTTCCACCAGCTCTGGTGCAAAAAAGCCTGAGGCCGACAATCGCAGCAGCAGCGCATTGACCAACCGCAGACCATTGGGCTGCTCTGCCGAACCACTGATCTCTAAAACATTGCCTTGCACCGTAAGGCGATCAAAAACGATCGATTCAGGCACCAGACGTCGAACTTCTGCCAGCACAGCCGAGCTGGAACGAACATCAGCCATGGCCTCGGCGATAGCGGCATTGGTGGACCGGCTCTGTTCCAGCATTTGCATGGCTGCGATCAAAACCTGGTCAACGCGATCGTGCTCTGCCGCGATCGGCTCCAAGCGTCTCTGCCGCTGCGCTAATTGACGGTCCTGCACAACAAAGAAGAGCACCACCAACAGCAGAAAAAGCGGCGCGACAGCTCCGATCAGACCGCCACGCCAGAGAAGCTCTCGAACAGGAATCACCTTGGGGTGTTCCAGGCCAAAGCGTTCACGGCGCTGACGTAACAGATCTAGATCGAGCCAGGCCCCTGCGCTCAAACCTCCACTCCTATCCACTGGTGCCATTCAATCGACATTCGCGCACCAATGCCATCAGCATGAAGGCATTGATCGCATCAGCCAAACCGTAATGCACATTTCGCATCGCAGTGTGGTCGGGTGTCTGGCAGGCGTTGCCCTCGGAATTGGCAGCACGGTCATCGTCCAGAGGTTGCAGGAACAACGCCTGCCTCAACCCGGCGAGTCGCAAAGTCGACCGATCCCAGCGCTGACCAGCCCGTTATTACTGAAGGGGGAGCCGGCATTAGGAGATGCCACCGCACCGCTCACCATCGTGGAATTCAGTGACTTCGAGTGCAGCTACTGCCGTCGCTTTCATGAGCAAGTCATGCCACAACTCAAAAGCGAATACATCGATACCGGTCTGATTCGCTTTGTCCACAAAGATCTTCCCCTGCCCTTCCACCCCCACGCCCTACCGGCAGCCGCAGCAGCACGCTGTGCTAGCGAGCAGAACAGCTATTGGGACTTGTACGCCGCCCTGTTCGACCAGCAAAACTGCTTGAACTGCAAAGGCGTCCTCGCCATTGCGGCCGAGGAAGAGCTCAACACAGCAGCCCTGCAGGCCTGCATGGAACGGAAGTCCACCGTGGCCCTGATCAATGCCAACCGCTCCGAAGCATCGCTGCACAACATCAGCGCCACTCCGACCTTCGTTATCGGTCCAACCCAAAGCGACGGCAGCCTGGACGGGCGAGTGATCGAAGGAGCCTTGCCTTGGAGCACCTTCAAATCAACCATCGACGAAGCCCTTCGAGAGGTGCCTCGGAACTAATCCAGGCTTGCCAACAACCGCATAATCCAAGGAGTTGTCATCAGCCATGCATCCCGCCGTCCGCGACGACCGGATCTGGTTCCAGAGCAACCCCGCAGCGGTCATCCGTTTTCGCGGAGCAGTTGCAGGGGAGTTTCAGGCCATCGCCGATCACGGCGTGGAAGCTCCAGTTTTCAGGCCCTCTTTTTGTCGATCCGAGACCCCCACCCGCTGGGTTGCCGTTGTGGATCTGATGCGCCTTGTCGACAATGGTGGAGTTGCCACAGGGGAGCCAACGGCGCGCCTACGCCTGAAGGTCCCCGCACTCCGCACTCCTGATCGACGCCGCCGCGCCGAGCAAGAGTTGAAGAAAGCCGTCGCTGCGGAACTGCTCGCCAGCCTTGAAGCTGACTCCGGCACGATTGCCGCATAATCAGATCGACAAATTATCTTGCGGTCGATACAACGAAGCGACTGAAGCATCACTCCCATGGTTCCGCTCAGGCCACTGGCATTAGCGCTGGTTGCAGGATTCTTCGGGATCGCCAGCCCTGCCATTGCCAATGATGAGCAGGACTTAATCCAACTACTGGGAAGCGGTCAGTGCCCGGCCTGCCAGCTCAACGACGCTGATTTAACGCATGCCGACCTACGCGATGCAGACCTCAAGGGTGCGCAGTTACGACGCGCGAACCTGAGCCAAGCGCAGCTCGACGGCGCTGATCTCAGCGGAAGTGATCTCAGTTTCACCAGCCTTCAAGGTGCCTCGCTGCGCGGCACCGACCTACGAGGAAGCCGCCTGATCGGAACCGACCTACGCAAAACAGATCTCACCGGTGCACTGCTGGATCAACTTGCTCTGGAACAGAGCCACTGGGTCGGAGCACGGGGTGTGGTCCAAGGGGCTCGTAGTCACGCTGGTCTTCACAATGCAGGAGTAGACGCAGCACAGGCCGAGCGATGGCCCGACGCTGAACAACTATTCAACGCTGCAATCGAGGCCAACCCGGATGAACCCCTGAGCTGGGTGGCACGAGGACTCAGCCGTGGTGAGCAGGGCAAAGATGATCTCGCTTCACGCGACTTCGCCCATGCCGGAGAGCTGTTTGCTAACCAAGGCGACATCGTTAAAGCCGATCAACTGCGAGAAGCCAGTCGGCGTGTCTACGACATCCAAAACAGCACCGATTCTCCCACCGGCAATGGCTTTGGCTCAGCCTTAATCAGTGGAGCACTATCTACAGCACAAGCCTTGGCACCAATCGCACTGAAGGCGCTGATGCCAATCACTCCATAAATTAATAGCCCTGCTGGACAAGCTCGCGACCTGCGGATGTACCCGGTCTATATCCATAACCGTAGGTACCACCGTTGTCGTCGTCGAGGATGGAAGGCGTCACGATGATGACGAGCTCATTTTTCTGACGATTAGAACTGGAGCTGCGGAACAGCTGACCGATCAACGGCAGATCACCCAGAATTGGCCATTTGCGAGCCAACTGACGATCTGACTCAGTAATCACACCGGTAAGGATCAAAGTCTGTCGATCACGAAGACGAATACGACCGGAATTGAGCTCTCGCTTGACGATATTAAAAATCTGAACTCCCTCCTGCTGACCCGCTGAAGTTGGAACTGATATTGCAGGATTTAACTTCATAGTAACAAAACCATTATCATCAATTTTTTCGACCTCAAGGTTCACAGTAAGACCAGCATCTTCGCGGGTATTAGTAAACTGAGTTGATCCATTTGCAGTGTCATTTTTGCTTACACCCGTGATCACATTCTCGCCAGAACGAACTACAGCCGTTTCACCCTCCTGTACCAGGAGAGTAGGCTGAGAAAGAGTTTTTGAACTCGAAGATATAATGACCGACTCCAGATAAGAGTAGAAAGAATTATCTGGATACTTGAAGCTATTCTGATCTCTCGCATTCACGTAAATTGGACGCCCTTTTTTATCAATTCTTGGTACCAGCTGCTTCGCAGCATTCGGATTCGAGTCAGGAATATAGACGGGACGGCCCTTCTCATCAAGAAGATCCGGATAAGTGACATCAGAACCTATTTGATTACCATTTTTATCAAAAATTGGCGTCACAATTCCATTTTTTACGTCTTTTGCAGCGATAACAGGATCCCTTACATCCTGCGCCTGAACTCTCGGCACAAACGATGGATATGTTCCAGGATTAACATATTCACTGCCATTATAAGTTCCCGACCCCAGGAGAGGCCCACCAGGCTTATACGCGCCAAAGTTCATATGAGCCTTGCCACTCTGGCTCACAATGAATGTATTCCCGATCTTTGCCGAGAAACTAGAATCAATACTCGCATCATTGTCAAGAGTTACATTTAAAATCTGAACCTTCACCGCAACTTGGCGCTTGCGCAGATCGATTTGCCTGAGATAACTCTCAGCAACACTGATTAATTTAGGATCCCCTATCAAAGTAATCGTATTTAAACGTGAATCGGTAGTCCCAATCAAACCGATCAACGGCCCAAAGCCAGAGCTATAAGTCTCAACAGAGCTGGAAACTGAAGCAGTTGGATCATTCGATCCACCCGAATCAGAGCTTTCACCATCATCAGAAGACTCCTCAGAAGCTGCTGCTGTTGATGTACGCGTTACCGTGATCGCAGCCCCAAGATTACCTAGATATTGACTTGCAGACTCCACATCCACCTGATTCATCCGGAACACTTTCGACATCTGCGGGCCAAAGCTTTTCGCAGAAATAGCTGTTCCCACAAGCAGAGTGTTTCCATCCAGCCGGCCTTGCAATCCTGACGACATCAAGACGCTGTTCAAGGCACGGTCGTAACGCTCATCACGAAACGCCATGGTGACAGGGTATTGACTGCTATCAACGCCTTCAGCAGTCGGGAGATCGGCACCGCCAACAAAGACAAAGCCATACCCCCCAAGGCGAGCCAACGACATCAGGGCATCCTTCGCCGGAGCATTATTCAAGGTGAGAGAAACCGGCGGACCACTTGCCGTAACAAAGCTACGATTGTTTACCAACATCGTTCCAACAGCCATATCACCGAGCGGTGGTGCTACAGCCCGTGGACGTATCGGCGGGGCCATCACTGGCTGTGCAACTCGGCCGGGACGACGCAAATCCAACGAACTGGTTTGACGCGTCTTGGATGCACCTGTGAGGCCGCTAAACCGAAGCACTAAATCATCTCCAGTGGCCAAGATCTTTGGCTTCGGCAAAACAATGCCCGTAACGGATTTAACCTCCAACCGATAGGCAGAACCAGATCCACGAAGACGAACACTGGCCAAACCCATCTCTGGCATGGACACCTGTTGCGCCACCTCGTCAGTCGACAACCCATCATCCGAACCGGTAATTTCCCCCCGCCAATTGGTGTCGGTGCTCCGCTCTTGAACAACCCGAGCGCTATCACCAATGCCGGTCAGCATCACATCAAGATGTCTGGGCTCCTTTCGCAACTTCAGGGAGACCCGAGACACGCTTTGCGCCAAAACCGCTCGCTCGAGCAATAGCGAGTCCACCAACCCCTGACCAGCCAGACCAAGCATTAAGAAGAGCGGAAAAAGACGCCGGGAAGAGGGGGTCACCAAACAAAAACCGCTCGAGTGCCTGAACTATGGGCAGATGGTATCAATGAGATCTGGAGACCACCAGACTTAAGTGGGATCTTCGTTGGAACTTGGCGCAGTTGGACGATCAGCAGGTTCAGGAACTAAGTCATAAAAACTCAATTGGAGGGTGAGCTTGGTTGCTGCGCTGTTCGGCCATGTTTCATCAGCAGCCTCTTGAGCAAGGGCCTGAAGTGACAGTTCACTGCTTTCGACCAGCAACTCCAACGCTTCCATGCGTTGCAAAAAGGCTTGCAAACCGCCGTAGGAGCCGCTGACTTCAAGCGCAACAGATGACTTGCGATAACCAAGAGCCTGCAAGGGATCTTGCGGCAGCTTGGTTTTCCCATTGGATTGCTTGTTGTTCCGGCGGGATTGCCTCTGCCGAGACGCCGAGGGAGGAGCTGCCGTTTTGAGCGGTTCATAGCGCTGCATCTGCACAGCCGATGCCACAGCCTGCTGATTCAACAGCGCCAAAAAGGTCTGCACACTGTCACTCCCGGCCAGCAACCCAACCAAAAGAGCTTGCTTCTCTTCAACCGCCAACAGTTCAGCCTCCGCTTGAGGGAGCTGGCGTTCCAACGCAGAAAGACTGAGTTCAAGGCTGAGCAAGGCATCTCGCCTTGCCTCCAAATTTCGCACTTGTTGAACAGCAGGCAATACCGCCAAGAGCACAACAGCAGCACTCACCACAACACCAATCCCAAGGGGCAGACCCACCAACAGGCGCCCCCGCGTCAGCCATCGCTGTCGTGGGGGCGTCAACAGATTGGTCATGGCAACACACCTTCGTCTTGAAGCAACTCCAAACGACGAGCCACGCCTTCGGCACCAAGGCCACGCAACTGTGCCGTTGTGGGTTTGCTTGTTCGATCGAGCTTGGCCTCGAGAGTGAACGCAATCAGTCCATCCTGATTGGCCTGAGCTTTCACCACAGTTGTTCCATCGGGGAGCATGCCCGACAACGCTTCAAGGTTGAGATCCAAGGCATTGATCCGTTCAAAGGCATCTCTTCCTTGGGCTTCCCCCTGGATCGCCAACTTGGATGGGTTGGCGTCGACCGACACAAGGCGTACACCCTGAGGCGTGACCTGTCGCAACTGCTCCAACAACGCCGACCCCGAACGCAGCGCCACCAATTGTTCGGCGATGGATTGCGTCTGCTGCTCCAAGGTGGACCGGCGCGAGGTCAGCGCTTTGAGCCGTGCCTTGGCGTCACCAACACGCTTCTCCACAGCATTGAGGGCAGCGACCTCGCCCTGCACCACCTGTTGACGATGCTGCAATACCAACACGGCGAGCAACGACAGCATCATCAACACCACCGCACTGATGCCCCCCTTCAAGAGAAGGGACAGCATTGACGGAACCGGTGCCGGCTCAAACGGCAAGCCGAGCTCAACCCGGCGTTGCTGCAATAAATCCGGCTTGGGCCAAGCCTGACGCGCCGTCATCGCTCCTCCTCTTGCAGAGCCAACAGCGCCAAATGCTGAAAGGGTGAAAGCGCATCAACAACAGCGGCTTCATCCCACGATTCGGCCAAAGCGGGCAAGGGCTGGTTCAAGCAGCACTCTCCTGCCGCACCATCAACCAGAGACAACCACTCATCGACCTGCTCCACCTTCACCGAAAACCACCATCCAAGTGGTGGTGGCGTGGCCACATGGGACTGCCACGCAGCAACACAGGCCCGAATCTCGCGTTGACAGGCAACAGGTTCATCCGCTTCAAGGAGATGGTCAACCTCAGGAACCCTCTGGCGGAGCAACACCAAACGAATGCTCTGCTCCTCCACCACGAGCCAAGCCAGGTCGCCCTGCCACGACTGCGTGAGTTGCTGTAGGGCCCGCTGGGCTGCCGTCAGAGACCAATCAACGCGGCGCAGGGGCAAATCAGCGAGTTCAGCAACCTCACTCCACCCTTCAATCAACGAACGGGGCACACCCACCACTGCCAAAGCGTCCTGCATCGGCGAGGACGTGATGTAACTCTCAGCAAGATCAAACGGCAGGTCGACAGACGGCAAGGACGGGGGCAACACGCCAGTCGCCCCATCCAATCCGTAGCCGTCGACCACGCACCAGGCAGCAGCGCGCAGGGGGAGACAAAGAACAAGTTCTGCCCCGGGAAGATCGCAGTCAAAGATCAAATCAGCGATGAACTCACCAACCGCTTCCCGTTGCAGCGGCACACCATCACGACACACACCATCGGGCCAGTCGACAACGCGTTGCCAGCAACGCTCCCCTTTGTCCCAACAACACACCAAGCGCGTGTTGGTCACCATGATCAACACCGGCTTGATCTCGACAAGCCGCCGCCAAGCCAAGCTCAATGCTGTGAGTTGAGGCAGCTCAGCGAGAGCAGGCAGTGGCACACAACTCTTTCCACTGTCTTCATCCTATCGACGATCACTCGCTTGAATCACTCTCCCAAAGAGACATTCAAAGGCACAACATCAAGGAATGAGATGGCTTTGATGCATCCAGTTCAGTCCTGCCAGGGCAAACCGCTGCCGGATGCCTCCGCAATGTTGCGGAGGCCATGGCGATCCAACTGCAACAGCAGACCCTCCAGAATCCGCGGCACCAGATCCGGCCCCTGAAAGATCCAACCGGTGTAAAGCTGCACCAGGGAGGCACCTGCGGTGATGCGCTCCCAGGCGGCTTGCGCGGAGTCAATCCCACCCACGCCGATCAACGGCAACGCAGGGCCGGCGCTAGCCCGTAACCGGCGAACCACCTCCTGAGCCCGGTGACGCAGGGGGGCACCGCTGAGGCCACCGGCCTCCTCCGCCAGAGTGCATCCCGTCTGAGGCAGACGCCGTTGCTCCAGGCCAAGCCGATTGAGACTGGTGTTGACAGCGATCACGCCAGCTAGGCCTTCCTCAAAGGCCAGGCGAGCAATGGCATCGATCGACTCATCGTCCAAATCCGGCGCGATTTTCACCAGCAGCGGAGGGCAAGCCGCCAGGCGTCGCAGCCGCTCCACAAGCCGTCGCAGCTGAGTGGTGTCTTGCAGATCCCGCAGCCCGGGGGTGTTGGGGGAGCTGACGTTGATCACTGCGTAGTCCGCCAAATGAGACAACAACTCCAGGGAGGCCGCGTAGTCATCCGGAGCCTGCTCCAGGTCTGTGATCTTGGATTTGCCGACATTGATCCCCAGAACAGATGGACGACGACCCGGCGGGTCCAACCGTTGTCGCTCCAGGGTTTTCAACAGCGCCTTGGCACCATCGTTGTTGAATCCCATCCGGTTCAACGCTGCCTGTTCTTCCGCCAAACGAAACAGGCGTGGTTTGGGGTTACCCGGCTGGCCATGCCAGGTCACCGTGCCCACTTCGGCGAAACCAAAGCCGAAGCGATCCCAGATGCCAGCCGCCACGCCGTTTTTGTCGAATCCCGCTGCCAAGCCCACCGGGTTGGGGAAACGACAGCCAAACAACATCTGCTCCAAGCGCAGATCACGCCGTTGCAGATCTGCCGCCACGCCATCGAGCACCGTGGACACCCCTGGCCAACGACGCCGCAGGCTGGCCTGAGCCAGCGCCGTGAGCGCTGTACGCGAGAGCTGTTCAGCATCCAGACCGTCGTCTCGCGCCAAGATCGGGCCAAGCCAACGTTGATAGAAGGCACCGCTGCTGAGCGGTCCGGCCGAAGAGGACGGCGACATGCTCTGCCTCAGGACTGTCCTGATCCTGCCTCGCGGCGTTGCAGGGTCCAGCGGCCATCCTCCTGGGGATGGACAGTCCAGTCCCTCCAGATCCAGCTCTCCCGCTTGGTTTCCAGCTGTTTGAACGGCTGTTCCACCAGCTGCGCCAGCTCCAGCAACGACAGGCTGTATCCGCCCTTCGCCAACCGATCCGCCAACTCCAATCGTGACAACAACTGCAGCAAAGGCTTGGGAGCGGCCTCTGGAGCAGCCTCCGCAGACAGCGGCTCAGATGATCCCTGCTGCAGGGCTAAATCTGGCTGGACGGCATGGGAGAACGCCACAGCGATGCGATCCACCCGTTCATTGTCTGGATCGCCGCTATGGCCTTTGACATACCGCAGCGGAACGTCATCCAAGCGGGCGGCATCCAGGGCCCTCCAGAGATCCTGATTGAGCACTGGCTTGCCGGCAGCCGTCTTCCAGCCTTTGCGCTTCCAGCCTTTGATCCAGGAGCCCAGCCCATCAATCAGGTATTTGCTGTCGGTGCGCAGGGTGAGGTCCGGATGACGGGGCAGCTGCTCAAGGCGTTGCAACACCTCTAAAGCCGCCTGCAATTCCATGCGGTTGTTGGTGGTGTCGGGCGCATGGCCCCCGAATTCCTCAACACTGCCGTCTTCGAAACGCAACAACGCGCCCCAACCTCCCGGACCTGGGTTGCCGCTGCAGGCGCCGTCCGTCGCTGCAGCCACGACACGTCCGCGTCCTTCGGCCATTGATCTGTCCCAACACGGTTCGGTACAACACGGTTTCTGGCGTCACCGTGCATGAGCCGAACCTACCTGCGGGCTGCCGGCCTGACTGCCGTGGGGCTGATGGGCGCTGGCCTACCGCAGGAGGGCGCGGCGCGGCCCCTGTTTGAGAGCACAGCAGTTCCACAGGAGCGCTTCGCTGTACTTGCACAACCCGTTGGGAGGGCCCAGTGGAAATTGCTGGTTCTGGAACAAATCAAGCCCCAACCGCGCTGCTGGACGCCACGCCAGGACGGACTGGTGGAGCCCAGCCTGAATCGCTTCGACTTCACCAGACTCTGCAAGCGCTACCTGGACAGCAATGGCTACTCGTTGCGCAGCGGTGAACAAGATCTCGGAACCCGCTTCCGCTTCCGTCTCAAACAATCCGGCGCATCACTGAAACTCGAGGCCCTCGACCCCCAGCAACGGGCACCACTCCTGGTCGGGCAGGCCCCTGTCCACCGTCGTGAACCCAACGGATTCGTCCCCCTGCAACTGGAACCTGGCTGGGCACTGGAACGGCGCGTTTACCAAGGCCGCAAACTGAACCACCTGTACTTTGCCCACAAGGCACCGGTGAACCTGCTCCTCGCACGGGCCAGCAGTCATGGCCAACGTTCCGGATTCAGGCGATTGGGAACGCCGATGCCACCGGTTGCACCACCTCCCCTCCCTGCCGCAGGAGCAACGCGCAGAAGAGCAGGTCGAACAACAGCCAGCCGCATCGTTAGCAGTGGCCCGATTCGATTGCAGGTGATTCCCTACGCCCGTTGACGGCAAACCGGCACAGTGCCAGTCGAGAGAGCGACCAGAAAGGGGCTGACAATCAAATCCTCGCTCTTAGTTTGCGTTTGTGTGAGGAGTGCAGAACGCCTCTTCAGGGTCGAAACAAGGACAGACTCCTGAACACGTTCCTCTCGACAAAAGCTCCGCCTTTGGCGGGGCTTTTTTGTTGGCAACCGAAAAACATAAAAAAAACCGGCCCACAAGGGACCGGTAGCTGAGCGACAACAAGCAGGGGAGAGGGGCATGCCCTCTCCCAAGGCGATCACTTGAGGGTGACCTTGCCGCCTGCTTCTTCGATCTCTTTCTTGAGAGCTTCGGCATCGGCCTTGGAGATGCCTTCCTTGACGGGCTTGGGGGCAGCTTCCACCAGAGCCTTGGCATCGCCGAGGCCGAGGCCGGTGGCGTTGCGGACGGCCTTGAGGACCTTGATCTTGGCTGCAGCGTCGAAGCTTTCGAGGATGACGTCGAATTCAGACTTCTCCTCAGCGGCTTCGCCACCACCACCACCACCAGCGCCGGGGGCAGCCATCACAACACCAGCAGATGCTGCGGCAGACACACCGAAGGCCTCTTCGATCTGCTTAACGAGCTCGGAAGCTTCAAGCAGGGAGAGGGATTTCAGCGATTCGAGAATTTCGTCGGTTTTTGCAGACATGGTTTTGAAAGGGGAAGCAACAGATCAATGAACAGTGGTCTCGGCAGAGCCGAATCAGCCTTCGCCGCCTTCGGCGTGCTGCTTGAGCGCCCTGGCCATACCAGAGGGAACCTCGTTGATGCCCACAGCGACCTTCGTGGCCACGGCGTTGATGGCACCGGCGATCTGAGCCATGAGCTGCTCCTTGGAGGGGAGATCAGCAATGGCTTTGATCTCGTCCTGCGACAGAAGCTTGCCTTCGAAAAGGCCGCCCTTGGTCTCGGACTTTTTGAGTTCCTTCTGGAAGGTCTGAACGGCCTTCACACCAGCACCAACATCGCCCTTCACCAGGACGAAGGCATTGGTACCGGTCAGCAGGGAGTCGAGGCTGGCCCAGTTGCTGTCGCCATCAATGGCACGGCGCATCAAGGTGTTTTTGGTCACCTTGCAAACGCTGTCGCTGGCCCGCAGACGATCCCGCAGGTCAGACATCTCCTTGATGGACAGGCCCTTGAAATCAAGGACAAGTGCCAGTTCGGCGTCGGCGAGGAGCTCCTTGAGCTCTCCGACGATCTGCTGCTTGTTCTCCAGCGTGCGGCCCATAGGGATTGGATCGGATCAAAGGAACAAGCTGGGCACACGGCCGATCGAGTCTTCTGAACGAAGACGAGGCCGCGTGCCGATCCAACCCCGAATGGGACAAAACCGTGTCGCGTCTGCCTCGGCAGGGATTACATCTCTGGGAATGACTGACGTCATATCCAGGGACATCCTGCTGTCTCTGGCCGGGCGCGTGCCCGATTTGGCTTTCGCCAAAGGTTGAGTGTAGAGGAGAGCCTGATCAGCTCCCCTGCTCAATGTCCTGTAGGGCAGAGAAATCGACCTCTACGGAGGGGCCCATGGTGGAGGTCACATACAGGGACTTCCAGTAACGGCCTTTGGCACCACTGGGCTTGTTGCGGTCAATGGTCTCTTGCAACGTCTTGAGGTTCTCAAGCAGGGCCTCAGGACTGAAGCTGGCCTTGCCGAAACGGACATGGACGATGCCGGTGCGGTCGGCACGGAATTCAAGTTTGCCGGCCTTGAATTCCTTAATCGCAGCCGCAAGATCCGTGGTGACGGTGCCCGCCTTGGGGTTGGGCATCAAGCCGCGGGGGCCAAGGACTCGGCCCAACTTGGCCACCTTGGGCATCATGTCTGGGGTGGCGATCAGCAGGTCGAAATCCATTTCGCCCTTGCTGATGGTTTCCACCAGTTCTTCTTCACCAGCGAGTTCAGCACCCGCGGCCTTGGCTTCAGCCACCTTCTCACCACGGGTCACCACAGCGATGCGCACACTCTGGCCGGTGCCATTGGGCAGGGCCACGGTGGTGCGCAGCTGCTGGTCGGTGTACTTGGGATCGATGCCGAGGCGCACATGGGCCTCCATCGTCTCGTCGAATTTCGCGTTGGCGTTGTCCTTCACCAGGGCAATCGCCTCGAGGGGGGCGTAGGCACGGTCCTCGATCTTGCCGGCCAGGCTGGCCAGGCGCTTAGAGATTTTGGGCATGTTCAGAGGTGGGGTTCAGGCGACATCAGCGATGTCTCCCCCGAATGGGTTGGAGAAGAGATGCAGCGACGTCAGTCGCTGATGGAAACGCCCATGTTGCGGGCGGTGCCTTCGATGATCCGCATAGCGGACTCAACGCTGGTGCAGTTGAGGTCAGGGAGCTTGGTCTTGGCGATTTCCTCGAGCTGAGCCCGACTGATCGATCCAACACTGCCCTTGGCAGACTCACCGGATCCCTTTTGGATCTTCGCGGCCTTGGTGATCAACACCGACGCCGGAGGCGTCTTGGTGATGAAGGTGAAGCTGCGGTCTTCAAAGACCGAAATCTCCACCGGAATCACATAACCGGCCTTGTCCTGCGTCCGAGCGTTGTACTCCTTGCAGAACATCATGATGTTCACACCGTGCTGACCGAGGGCAGGGCCCACCGGCGGCGCGGGGTTTGCTTTGCCGGCATCTAGGGCCAGCTTGATCACAGCTACGACTTTCTTGGCCATCGGCTGGGTGGTTTGGACAGCTGCGGATCACAAGACCCTCGGGTCTGGTGCGGCGGAATGGTTGCCCACTCCTGAGGCCGCCCTCCGCAGGGAGACGGCCGCCGCATGGATCAGTTCTGTTTACTGATCTGAGAAAACTCCAGTTCAACCGGTGTCTCTCGACCAAAGATGGAAAGCAGGGCCTTGAGCTTGTTGCGCTCGCCGGACACCTCGATC
>Ga0189289_10459_pt1 | contig 13741 bp, 6 predicted proteins | sample UW106minimetaG_FD_130313 | JGI IMG/M metagenome (GOLD analysis project Ga0189289, IMG submission 130313) | Marine microbial communities from the Costa Rica Dome - UW106 mini metaG | ecosystem: Environmental > Aquatic > Marine > Oceanic > Photic zone | place: Costa Rica: the Eastern Pacific...
CATCAACGGATTCTACAATCCGCGACGACGGCACTCAGCACTGGGTTGGAAAAGCCCGGTCGCTTTCGAACGGAAAGCGGCCTAAACGAGCACTTGGGGCGGCACAAAAACGGGACAGGTCCATCGGGACCGCCGAGCGACAAGACTCATTTTGGGCGTGACAAATAGACCGCATGCAGCCGGTGCGGGAAATGTCGCCAGGTTGAACTTCTTATGGGTTTCATGTCAGTAATACTCGGCTAGTTTTTAGCGGAATCAAAAATAGCAGCTTAATGCCGACGAGGGTGCAGTAATGGTGGAGCCGCAAGGCTACAGAATGTCTTTTTCCACAGGTGGATTGTTTCTCAACGAGAGCGTTGAGTTTGCGTCGCTGCACCGTGACGGTGAGGCTTGGGAAGAAACCCAGGCCCGGGCTGTGAAGGAAGCCACAACCCAACTGCCCAAGGACGCCTCTAATACGCGCAGTATTCGAGAGATCAAAAACAGGGTCTCGACGCTCACCACCGAAGAGCTCGACTTCTTTGTGCATAAGGCTGATCGCGCAGATCAGAAAGCGCTATTGTGGCTGGCTTGTTGCCGTGCCTACCGTTTTGTCCGCGAGTTTGCAGTCGATGTTTTGCAAGACCGGTTTCTGTCATACCAATTAGATCTGCCGCTGGAGGCGTTTGACATCTTTTTTGATGCAAAGGCCGAGTGGCATGACGAACTGGCAGACCTGAGTACATCCACACGGCTCAAGCTACGCCAGATCCTGTTTAGGATGATGCGGGAAGCGGACATTCTGTCGGAGCAAAAGGAGATCCAAACCTATCTCCTGTCCTCGAAGCTGATTGCCATGATCCAGTCTAACGCGCCGGAAGAGCTAAACTATTTCCCCGGCCAAACATGGGAGGGCTCATGAAGATGAAAGCGCCCATTAGCCGTAAAGAACGCATTGAACATGTTCTGAACGCCATCACCAGCCCACGGTTTCTCGACATGCAGGGCTATAATGAGGTCCCGTTTTTCATCTGTGATTATCCGGCCTCCGATGGGTTGGTGATCAATGAAGATCGCGAAGACATCGTCAAGCGTGCAGGACATGCCGGCGTTCGTGTGTTGGATCTGAACCTCTATGACCTCTGCCTGGAAATCCTGAAAGAGCGCGAAAACTTGGATCAGATTTTGGAGGAGGAAGCAGAAATAGGAAAGTCGGAGCTTCTGGAACTGCTGCAAAATGTTCTAGATTCCGAAGAGCACCTAATTCCCAAAATCGCCGAAAAAATTAAAGAAGCCGACCATGACGTGATCTTCTTGTCCGGAGTTGGCGAGATCTATCCCTACATCCGGTCCCATAATGTGCTGAACAATCTGCAAAGCACTGCAAAACACGTGCCGACGGTGATGTTTTTTCCCGGCACTTATACACATGCCCTGGCAACCGGTGCGTCGCTGTATCTCTTTGGAGTGCTCCATGACGACAAGTATTACCGTGCCTTCAATCTTATGACTTACGAGGTCTAACTCATGACCACCTTGTTGCGTGAAATCTTCCAGAAACCCGTTGATCGCCCAATTGATGCGGTGATCAAGGCCGATGACGACGACAGCTTACTGATTGAGCTGGATGAATACGTCATCACAGGCGAAATTGGCCAGCGGTTGGAACGGTTCCTTGAAGAATACAACAACTACCAAAAGTCCAACGGTGTTTGGATTTCAGGCTTTTATGGGTCCGGTAAGTCGCACCTGTTGAAGATGCTGGCGCTCCTTCTTGAAAACACACCCATGAACGGCAAGACGCCGCTGGAGATTTTCGAAGACAAGCTCACGGATCAACCGATGTTGGCCGGCGCACTGCGCAAAGCCGTCTCGGTGCCATCCAAATCGATCCTGTTTAACATCGACCAAAAGGCAGACGTTATCTCCAAGGGCGATGTGGATGCGCTGCTGTCTGTGTTCCAGAAGGTGTTTGATGAGGCCTGCGGATACTTTGGCAAGCAGGCTCACATTGCGCAGTTCGAGCGCGACTTGGATGAACGCGGCCAGCTTACAGCCTTCACGGAAGCCTATGAAAAGGCTGCGGGAAAGCCATGGGCACGCGGGCGCGAGCAAGCCGTTCTTGAAGGCAAAAATATTGGAACCGCTTATGCGTCTGTGTCCGGAAACGACGCAGATGATGCGAAAGACATCCTGAAGCAGTACCGCGCCGATACGCGGGTCTCCATCGAGGATTTTGCCAATCAGGTGAAGTCCTGGATTGACCGTAAGGGTCCGAAGTTTCGTCTGAACTTCTTTGTCGATGAAGTTGGCCAGTATATTGCCGACAACGTCAAGCTGATGACGAACCTGCAAACGATTGCTGAAAGCCTAAACACCAAGTGCAAGGGGCAGGCCTGGGTCATCGTAACCTCTCAGCAGGACATGGAAGCCATCATCGGGGACAACCAAGCGTTTCAAGCGCAGGACTTTTCTAAAATCATGGCCCGCTTTGATGTGCGGATGCCGTTGAATTCCGCAGATGTGGCGGAGGTCATTCAGCGCAGGCTTTTGGCCAAGACAGATGCCGGCACGATCACGCTTGGTCATCTTCATGATCGCGAAGAAAATAACCTCAAAACGCTCTTTGATTTTGCCGACGGCTCCATCAAGCTGAAGAACTTCAAAGACAAGGACCATTTCATCGCGAGCTATCCGTTCCCCGGATATCAATACGATCTGTTCCAAATGGCCATTCAGGGTTTGTCGCAACACAACGCCTTTGAAGGTAAGCACAGCTCGGTTGGCGAGCGGTCAATGCTGGGCGTCTTTCAGGACGTCTCAAAAGCGATGGCGGATCAGCCGGTTAAGGGCTTTGCCACCTTTGATATGATGTTCGAAGGCATCCGCTCCGCCCTGAAATCCGCTGCGCAAAGCTCCATTCTGGTGGCAGAGCGTAACCTGACGGATCCCTTTGCAGTGCGTATTCTGAAGGCACTCTTCCTCGTTAAATATGTGAAAGAGTTCAAACCCACTGTGCGCAACATCAGCATTCTAATGCTGTCGGAGTTGGATACCGATCAAACCGTTCTCAAACGCAATGTTGAACAGGCGCTGTCAGAACTTGAGCGCAATACTCTCATCCAGCGCAACGGGGACTTTTACGAGTTTTTGACGAATGAAGAAAAAGACGTCGAAGACGAAATCAAGAACGTCGACATAGACCCGTCAGAGCTTTCCACGGAACTGGAAACTCTGGTTTTTGATGCAATCGTAAAGCTGCGGAAAATCCGTCATACGGCAACGGGGTTCGAATATCCTTTCACACGCATGCTTGACGACCGCGCGCTAGGCCGGACATATGAGCTGGCCATCAACGCCATCAGCCCGTTCCACGACGACATTGACAGCCCTGAGGCCATTCGCATGCGCAGCATGGGCAATGACGAGATGTCGGTGGTGATGTCCGCTGATCAGCGCTTCATCCGTGACTTGACCCTCTTCAAACAGACCGACAAGTTTGTCCGCCAGGCGCGCACCGGCTCGCCGCAACCAGGTCGTGACAGGATTGTCAGCGACAAGGGCGAGCAAAACCGCCGCCGCCAAAAAGATCTGGAAATGCGTCTTCGCAAGCTTCTCGGCTCCGCAAGCCTTTTTGTGCGCGGCGAAGAGTTGGATATCGGGGGTGAGGAACCGCAAGATCGGATATTCAAAGGGTTCCAGTCGCTCGTCGATAAGATCTACGTCAATCTCGGCATGCTGCGCGGCGTGACCTACACGGAAGTGGACCTCAAAAAAGCCGCCAATCCGGATAGCTCTCTTTTTGGGGATAGCGGTGCCGGCTTGATCGAAGCTGAGCAGGAAATGCTGAACTTCGTGCAGGGACAAGCGCGCAACGGGGTGAAGGTTTCCGCCAAGTATCTCAAAGACAGGTTTTCCTCCAAACCTTATGGCTGGCCGGAGATTGCGGTCTATTGCATTGCCGCAAGCCTCGTTGGCAAAGGCAAGGTTGAGGCGCGCTCGCACGGGGTTGTCAAAGAGGGCGAAGCGCTTGCCAGCGATCTTCAGAACAACCGCTTGCTGGAAAACTTGCTGTTCACGCCGCAGACCGAGTTTACACCTGCGGAACTTCGCAAGGCCAAGGATCTCTATGGTGAGCTTTTTGATGCGCCTGCGGACGGATCAGATGCCCGGAGTTTGGGCACAGAATGGTCCCAAGCTGTGCGGAAAATGGCTGACGAGTTGAAGGACTTGCTACGCCAGGACACGCGCTATCCGTTCGTGATCGCGCTGCAACCTCTCTTGGACCGTCTGGACGCCATGGCGGACAAGCCGGCCACATGGTTCATCACAGGCGCCGCACCGCAAGAAGACGCGCTGCTCGATGACAAGGAAGATCTGCTCGACAAGATCAAGAGCTTCCTGGGCGGCAGCCAGCGGAGCATCTACGATGATGTGCGCCAGTTCCTGACCGATCAGCGCGCAAACATAGACTATGTCGATGGTGATGCAGGCACCCAGTTGCAGGCGGCGATTGATGATCCGGAGTGTTTCAAGGGCTCTGGCATACAAAACGCGAAAACTGACTTTTATACTCTGAAGGAAAAGATCGATCAGCAATTGCTTTCGGAACGCAAGGATGTGGAAGCGGAGGTGCAAGCTGTTGAGGGCAAGATCACGTCTCTTGATGAGTTCCAGGCTCTGACGGATGAGGCAAAGGCTCAGGTTCGGGATGCGATCACGTCTCGGACCCAAGGCTTGAGCGCGATTGGCCTGATCCCAGCACTGCGGGACAAGAAAAACAGCGTCAGAAATGATCTCATGGCGGAAACGCTGTCGCTGATCGAACGATTGAAGCCGGTGCCGGAGGTGGACAAGCCAGACGGGACAGGTGGCGATGATACTCCGCCACCCGTGAAAACGGCGGCCGTGCCTCCATCCAAACTCCGCGATGTGCCCGTTGCCTTTGACGGCGTGTATCTGGCCGACGAAGCAGATGTGGACCGCTATGTCGAAGAACTCAAGAAATCGCTGCTTGCGGAAATCCGTGACGGCAAGAAGGTGATCGTCTGATGGATACGAACGCGCTCAAAAAGTTTGCCCAAGAAGCCCGCATCCAACTGATCGAACAGGTGGCTTCGCGCTTTGACCGTGTGATAGCCGACAGCAGCGTCGAACGTCGCGAGCATCCCCAGATCGTCAAGGACCTGGACAAGGCCGTGGCCAAGGACGGGCGGGCGCAGGTGATCGACAAGGTTGCCTATACCTGGTTCAACCGCTTCACCGCGCTGCGTTTCATGGATGCTAATGCCTACAACCGTATCCGCGTTGTCTCCCCCGCCGATGGTGCCACACGGCCCGAGATCTTGGCCGAGGCCGCGGCTGGCAATCTGCCAGCCGGCGCGCCGGGCCGGATCATGCAGCTTCTGGATGGGCAGATCCCGTCCAACGACGCGCAAGGCGAGGCCTATCGCCTGCTTTTGGTCCATGACTGTAACGCGCTGCACAAAGTGCTACCTTACATGTTTGAGGCTATCGACGACTTTTCCGAACTGTTGATGCCTGACGATCTGCTCTCCAACGATGCGATCCTCAAAAAAATTCGCGCTGTCATGACCGAGGAGGCCTGCCAGGATGTCGAGATCATCGGCTGGCTCTACCAGTTCTACATCTCGGAAAAGAAGGATCAGGTCTTCGCGGGCCTCAAGAAAAACCAGAAGATCACGGCCGAGAACATCCCCGCCGCGACGCAGCTCTTCACCCCGCACTGGATCGTCCGCTATCTGGTGGAGAACTCGCTGGGGCGGCTCTGGCTGCTCAACAATCCGCAAAGCGGGCTGGCGGCCAAGATGGACTATTACATCGCGCCCGAAGAGCCCGAGACGGACTTCCTGAAAATCACCAAGCCCGAAGAGATCCGCATCTGCGATCCTGCCGCAGGCTCGGGCCACATGCTGACCTATGCCTTTGACCTGCTCTACGCCATCTACGAGGAAGAGGGCTACGACGCGACCGAGATCCCCGCGCTGATCCTGACGCACAATCTAACGGGGGTAGAGATTGACGACCGCGCGGGGGCGCTGGCCGCTTTTGCGTTGACGATGAAGGCGGCGGGCAAGCTGGGGCGGCGGCGGTTCCTGAGGATGGAGGCAAAGCCCGACATCTGTGTGTTGCAGAACGTGGCCTTTACAGACGCCGAGATGCAAGACGTGGCTGCCGTGGTGGGCAAGGATCTGTTCACCGATGAGCTGCGCGAGACCCTGGGCCAGTTCGAGCAGGCCAAGAACTTCGGCTCGCTGATCGTGCCGAAACTGCGCGATCCGGCCGAGACCCTGCGGGTGGTCGAGGCGCGGGATTTCGGCGGCGACCTGTTGCTGAATGAGGTGCAGGAGCGCGTCATCGCCGTGCTGCGGATGGCCGAGGCGCTGTCGCCGAAATACCACGTGGTGGTGGCCAACCCGCCGTATATGGGCGCGCGCAACATGAACCCTCAACTAAAGAAATGGACCGAGAAAAACTATCCAGACAGCAGAACGGACCTTTTTGCTCTTTTCATGGAACGTTCTTTGGCTGCATGCGCCAAGAACGGCTACATGGCCATGATCAATATGCAGTCATGGATGTTCCTTTCTTCATTTGAAAAGTTGCGGGCAGCCCATCTCTCAAAGGGGACCATTCTTACGATGGCCCATCTGGGCGAGCGTGCTTTTGACACAATCGGTGGAGCTGTAGTGTCCACCACGGCTTTCGTTTGCCGAAACACAAGCATGAAGAGCTATGCTGGCGCGTTCATTCGCGCAATCTCTGGCCGAAATGAATCGGAGAAACAGGAAATACTGCTGGCTGCTGCAGGGGGATCCCCTGATAGTCTTTTCCGCATTTCTCAAAGCGAGTTGGTTGGGGTTCCCGGAACCCCAATTGCCTACTGGCTTAGCGAGAGTGTCCGCGAAGCGTTTGGCAATTTCGATCCTCTCCGTTCAATTAGTGTTCCGCGTCAAGGAAATACTACTACAGACAACGAGCGGTTTGTCCGATTTTGGCCTGAAGTCTCTAAACCTTCGCTTGGTACAGATTTCGCAAGTGCCGAGGACTTCAACGCCGAACGAAAGAAATGGGTGCCGTACAACAAAGGCGGAGGTTCCCGCCGCTGGTACGGGCAAAATGATTCAGTGGTTAATTGGGAGCAGAACGGACGTGAAATTAAGGCTATCCCACACTCTGTGATCGCCAATGAAAAAAGCTATTTTTCTCCCGGCCTCACATGGTCGACGATTTCCACGAATGACATTGGCTTTCGCCACTTCGGGCATGGCTTCCTATTCGATAATAAAGGCGCATGCATATTCATCTCAGACGCCATGCAGCAATACCTTGCGAGCCTTCTGAATACGAAAGTGTTCGTTAGCATTTTGTATCAGATAAATCCGACCGTTTCCCTACAGCCCGGCGATGTTGCCAAATTTCCGGTAATCCCAATGGAGGCTGTAGACTCATCGTCCGCCCGATCCAACGCGACAGGCTGCATCAATCTGGCGAAATCCGACTGGGACGCCTACGAAACCTCGTGGGATTTCACCAAGCTGCCGCTACTCTCGCCCGAGCATCGCGGTGAGACGCTGGTGGACAGCTACACCACCCTGCGCGCCCATTGGCAGTCCATGACGGACCAGATGAAAGCCTTGGAGGAAGAGAATAACCGCATCTTCATCGACGCCTATGGCCTGCAAGACGAGCTGACCCCCGAGGTGCCGATCGAGGAGATCACCCTCACCTGCAACCCCGCCTATCGCTATGGCGTGAAGGGCTCCGAGGACGACCGCGAGGTCCGCCTGCGCGCCGACACCATGGCCGAGTTCCTGAGCTATGCCGTGGGCTGCATGTTCGGCCGCTACAGCCTCAACGCGCCGGGCCTGATCCTCGCCAATCAGGGCGAGCGGTTGGAGGACTACCTCGCCCGCGTACCCGAGCCGCAGTTCATGCCGGACGAAGACAACGTCATTCCCGTGCTCGACGGCGACTGGTTCCCCGACGACATCACCGAACGGTTCCGAAAGTTCCTGCGCGTGAGTTTCGGCGAGGCGCATTTCCGCGAGAACCTGAAGTTCATCGAGGACTCTCTGGGCAAGGACATCCGCAAATACTTCACCAAGGATTTTTGCAACGACCATGTGAAACGCTACAAAAAGCGCCCGATCTATTGGATGTTCTCCAGCCCCAAAGGCACGTTCAACGCGCTGATCTACATGCATCGCTATCGCAGCGACACGGTGTCGGTTGTGCTGAACGACTACTTGCGGGAATTCATCAACAAGCTGCAAGGCGAACGGGCACGGCTGGACAAGCTGGCCGATGATGCCACCGCCACCCAAGGGCAGCGCACCAAGGCGTTGAAAGACAGCGCCAAGATCGCCAAGCAGATCGATGAGTTGACGGATTGGGAACGCGATGTCGTCTTCCCCCTCGCGCAACAGCGGGTCGAGATTGACCTCGATGACGGGGTAAAGGCGAACTATCCCAAATTCGGGACGGCGCTGAAGAAGATCACGGGGCTAAGTTGATGTCAGATCGCGTCTCAACCACGCTGGCCAAGATGTTCGAAGAGGAACGGATCGTCTTTTGGTACGATGTAGACCGCGACATGCGCGACACGTTCGAGGCGCTGGCGCTGTCGGGGGTGGAGAAGGTTGAGATCAAGGACAACGAATTCGGTCTGAAATATCGGATCTTGCGCCAGGAGCCCAACCAGAAGTTCTTGATCTACAATCATGGGCCTGAACCCGCGATGAAGGACAACTGGTTGTTGGATGTGCAACTGGCGACGACGATGTTCAAAGCCGATCAGGCGGCGATCTGGGTTCAGGAACTGGGCATCCCAACGCAATATGACGCCACCGTTCGCGATCACATGGAGTTCTATCGCTCTCAAAAACGTCTGGACAGGCTGAAACAGTTTGAGGCTGACAAGCCTTCGGCGAGCGTGTCTGACATTCGCCGCAAGATGCTGGCGGTCTGCGCGGATGCCGATGGCGAGTTGGATACGGTTGTCGAGGCGCTGCTGGAGGACCTCGCGTTTGGTCGCGATGCCAGATTACGGGTGATTGAAAGATCGGGGTTGCTGGACTTCTTCTGGAAACAAGTCGCCAATGCCTATGGCTATCAGCCTGAGCAACCGGACTGTCAGGACTTTTCTATCGCCTTGTTCCAATCAGCTTACCGCCGGGCGATTGGGGAGGCCGGTGATCTGAACGGTGAGGCTTTGCTGACCTTCCGGCGTTGGAAGAACAGCCGTCACAATGGCGAGGCGTTTGAGCGGCTGTCAGAGACCTATCAGGAGATCCTGAAAATCCCGGAAGATCTCGAACCGCGGGATGTCAGAGCGGTTGCTTCCATCGACCATTTCGAGGAAATCGACCGGCACATCATTCGTTCCATCGTTGGCGCGACGTCAGAGCAATCCGCAAACAGCGTAGATGTTCTGAAATGGGTTCGAGAGCGCCGCCAGAGCCACTGGTATCCCAAATACGCTGATATCTATCAGGCCATCGCCTGCGCGACCGAGTTCCAGCAGGCGCTGGCCAGTGCCGAACTTGTCATGCATAGCCCCGCAGATGCGGTTAGGCGCTATACGACAAGCTGGTTCAAGCTGGACCAGCTCTATCGGAAGTTCCTCTATCACATGCAGAAAAGCGGGCAGGCGACGTTACTGTCGAGCCTCTATGAAAGCATCGAAAACCGTTACGGCACGAACTTCGTCCTGAAGATCAATGACCTCTGGCAGGATCAGATCGCCGGTTTGGATGAGTGGAAAATCTCTGGCTTCGAGCGGCAGCAGGATTTTTTCAGACTTCAGGCCGACAGGTTCAGAAGTAAGGACCAGAAATTCGTTGTGATCATCTCGGATGCATTGCGCTTTGAGGTGGCAGAAGAGTGTATGCGAGAGATCCGTTCACTGGATCGGTTTGATGCCGACCTGACCCCCATGATCAGCGCGCTTCCAAGCTATACCCAGCTCGGCATGGCGTCGCTTCTGCCGAACAAAGATTTGGAGATCACGGACAAAGGTGATGTGTGTTCGTACGCCCTACCGACAGCCGGCACGAGCAACCGGGGAAAGGTTCTGGCGAGGGGACGCAGTGAGGACCGCACAAAAGTTCTGAAGGCTGAGGACTTCATGAACATGCGAACTGACGAAGGCAAAGAGCTCTTCCGTGACCATGATGTCGTCTACATCTTCCACAATCGCATCGATGCGGTGGGCGATAAGCTGCAAACCGAAGACAGGCTGCCAGAGGCGGCCGAGGACGCTGTCGAAGATTTGAAGAAGATGGTCCAAAAGCTGAAGTCAGCCAATTTCTCCAACATCGTCATTACAGCAGACCATGGTTTCCTCTATCAGCATAAACCCCTGGATGCGAGCAGCTTCTCGGTCGCCGAACCCGCAGGTGAAACTGTCACGACAAAGAACCGCCGTTTTGTGGTTGGGCGCGGCCTGCAACCCACAGATGGGTTCAAACTCTGGGATGCCAAGCGGCTTGGTTTGGCGGGTGATCACCAGGTGGCCATTCCAAACGCGATAAACCGGTTGCGTGTGAGCGGTTCGGGCGCCCGCTTCGTCCATGGCGGCGCCAGCCTGCAAGAAGTCGTGATCCCGGTACTGCGCGTTGGCAAACAGCGGGAAACCGATGTCAGCAAAGTGGATGTCCGGATCGTTGTCTCCGGCAAGAGCCTGATCTCTTCGGGCCAGACGGCTGTGATGCTCTATCAGGAACAGCCCGTCTCGGAGAAATGGCATGCCCGGACTGTGACCGCCGGGATCTATGCATCTGACGATGAACTGATCTCTGACAAACACGATCTGACTTTTGATTTCAGCTCCGAAAACGCCCGAGAGCGGGAAATGCCCATAAAATTCCTGCTGTCTCGGGCAGCAGACAACTACAATAATCAGGATGTCTTCCTAAAGGTCAAAGAGCGGATCGGCAAAACAGCCCACTCGACAGAAATCGCAAGCCATCGGTTTCAACTGCGCCGCGGGATCAAGACTGACTTTGACTTTTGAGGAGACACGACATGACTGCGCTTGATGACAAGATCAATGAGACCTTTGCAGGCTTTGTTGTGCGCAAGGACCTCGTGAAAGCGGTCAAGGGCAATGCCATCGTACCAGGCTACGTGTTGGAGTATCTGCTCGGCCAATATTGCGCGACGGATGACGAGGCCTCAATTGCCACAGGGATTGAGACCGTCAAAGAAATCCTGCGCAAGCATTATGTGCATCGCAATCAGGCAGGGCTCGTCCAGTCGGAAATCAAAGAGCGTGGGCGCTTCAAGGTGATCGACCGGGTATCTGTGTCCCTCAATGAGAAAACCGATGCCTATGAAGCCGTCTTTGAAAACCTCTCAATCAAGAAGGTCGCCATCGACTCGGGCACCATCAAGGCCCATCCAAAGCTTCTTGTAACCGGTGTCTGGTGCATCAGCGATGTGAGCTATGAGTTTGCAGAGCAGGCCGGCGTGTCGCCCTGGACTGTGGATACACTGAAGCCCATCCAGGTCGCGGGTGTGGATTTCGAGATGTTTAAGACATCGCGGGATGCCTTCACGACGGATGAATGGATTGATGTGCTGATGCAGAGCATTGGTTTCAATCCAGACGAATTTGGCAAACGCAGCAAACTGCTTCAGTTGATGCGCCTCATTCCGTTTGTTGAGCGAAACTATAACCTGATCGAACTGGGCCCCAAGGGCACTGGTAAATCCCACATTTACTCCGAGTTTTCACCGCATGGGCAGCTGATTTCTGGCGGTGAGGTGACTGTTCCCAAGCTCTTTGTGAACAACAGCAACGGTAAGATTGGTTTGGTTGGCTATTGGGATGTTGTGGCGTTTGATGAATTTGCCGGCCGCACCAAGAAGCCACAGAAGGCTCTCGTGGACATTATGAAGAACTACATGGCCAACAAGAGCTTTTCACGAGGCGTTGCCACCATGGGGGCTGAGGCCAGCTTTGCTTTTGTGGGTAACACAGCCCACAACGTCCCATATATGCTGAAGAACTCAGATCTCTTTGAAGAGCTGCCATCTGAGTTCCATGACTCCGCGTTTATCGACCGCTTGCATTCATACCTGCCGGGCTGGGAAGTCGAAGTCATTCGCAGTGAACTGTTCTCCGATGGTTACGGCTTTATCGTCGACTATCTCGCGGAAATCCTGCGCTATCTCAGAAACGATGATTTTGCCTTGGTGTATCAGGAAGCTGGCTTTTCCCTAAGTAGCCAGATCTCCACACGAGATCGGGATGCCATCAATAAAACTATGTCAGGATATCTGAAGCTGCTGTTCCCCAACGGTGGAGCGACCCAACCAGAGATCGAGGAGCTTTTGACGCTGGCGATTGAAAGCCGCAAACGCGTTAAAGATCAGCTCAAACGCATCGATAGCACATACCCGGATACAGACTTCCATTTTGTGCGGCCAGATGGTGCCAAAATGCATGTCACAACTCTGGAAGAGGATGAGTTCCCGAAATTCTACCACCGCAATCTTGCGCGTGATGAGGCCGAAGATGACGAGCCACTGGTTGATGATGAAGACACACCAGTCGGTGAACCCTCGAATGTGTCCGACGCTCAAGAGAACAATGCGCCAACGAAAGACCCGGCAAAGGAATTACCACGCGCCGGCCATGTGGTGCTCAAGGAAAACCGGAAAGGCGTGACATTCGAGAAGATCTTTGGGCCCTGGATCAAGGATGCCAGACAGATCACGATCACCGACCCCTATATTCGGCTGTTTCATCAGGCGCGTAACTTGATGGAATTCTTGGAAGTTGTGATCCGCCAAAAGAACCCCGAAGATCAAGTTGCTGTTGACCTGATTACAGCCCCTAATGACGGCGATATCGCCAAACAGCGGGAGTTTCTGGATGAGATCGTTGCATCATGTGCAGCTGCCGGTGTCGACTTCAGCTGGAAGTTCGATGAAGCCGGCACAGCCCATGCACGTCATATTATCACTGACACCGGCTGGAAGATTTCTCTCGACCGCGGGCTTGATATCTATCAGCACTTTGGAACCAGTGCGTTTAATCTCGCAGGGCGGTTTCAAGAGCACCGAGCGGTCAAGCAGTTTGAAATCACGTATTTGCGGACTGATGGCTGATAACCGAAATCACAACTTTCTAAGCAAGGAGCGCGACGGTGTTTCGAGTGAACCTTACAAACAACCGTTCGTCCCTGTTGTTTGAAACGACATGCAAAAGCGGCTTTGACTCAAAGTTGACCCCCTGATGTTTAGCTGAGTAGCTACCCCACAGGATAGGGGGGCGATTTGGGGATGGCGCTTGTGGACACGATTGCGAAGATCCCCCGCGCGTGTTTTGTCCAAAAGCAGCCGATCAAGCAGATATGTCATGAACCGCATCGTTCGATTCCGATTGATCCGCGCTTCGAAAGCATGCATGCTGGAGGCCACTTGGGCATCCTACAGCTTCGAAGTGTGTTGCAAAATGGCAACTGAATCGTTCAAAGTGTAGATGGCTAAGAATTTCTTCACTGAATTTTGAAGGATAGCGTGCTCCCGAAAACCCTTCACTGAGGTGCCCCTAGTTTCCTAGACACCTGCCTTTTCCAGTTTGAGCTGTCTCTCTTCAAAGTCAACTATTGCCGGCAACACATGCAAAGCATGTGTGAGAGGGGGCGACAGCATGCCGTTGTTCGTGTGCTTGCGTTTTGGGTTGTAGAACAGCTCGATGTATTCAAAGACATCGCGTCGCGCTTCCTCG